>Ga0228711_1006350_pt1 | contig 17610 bp, 9 predicted proteins | sample MedpolnodulmetaG_2_FD_177996 | JGI IMG/M metagenome (GOLD analysis project Ga0228711, IMG submission 177996) | Root nodule microbial communities from Medicago polymorpha collected in Santa Monica, California, United States - brown nodules | ecosystem: Host-associated > Plants > Roots > Nodule...
ATCAGAGATCACTACCCAAAAAAATCTATACACAACTCCTTTCCTTGCAATCTTCCCATGGCTTCTTCTAATTTGTATCGCCCAAGCTCATCATCTTTGTCACTAGGTTCGTCACCGTTAACCACCACTGTCTCCAGGTTCGTCACAGTTAACCTCCACCATATCATCTCTGTTGCAAGTCCGACGGCCGTTAATCTTCTCATGAGTTGGATTTAATTTTGATATTTTTAGTTAGGTTCCATTTTTGTTGCAAAGTTTTCCAGATCTTGTTTAGTTTTTTTTATGAGATTGATAATCTGGGTACACTGAATTAAAGGATTGTGTTTCTCATGCTGCTGTCGGGATCTATTTTGGCTTTTGAGATTATAGTGGAAAGTAATTATTAGTCATCTTTGTGCAACAACAACTTCATTCTCAACAGAAGAGAAACATGAAAAGCAAAACTTCCATTTATTTTCCCTTCGGTTTAATTTTGGTAAGAACAACAGGTTCAATTTTTTTATTTATGAGAAGCATGAATGGACAATCTTTGATGGGAGGTTGAGTTTGAAGATTTCATTTTGAGGGGAGGTTGAGTTCGAAGATGAAAAGTTAAAATTGATAATAATAAAAATATAAAATAAATGACCACCAAAATGAAACCTGTAGCAGGTAAAGAATGGATGACAAAGCTGATTTTCGTTGGTGTGTGTTAAAAGGGTGTGTTAGGGAGTGTGTCCCTAGCATTTCTCAATTTTAAATAAGGAAATAAAAAAAATACAATTTAATCTTAGTTTTGCTTTTTTAAATCATTTTTGATATTAGATAAAATAATTGTGTATGTTTTTATTACTTTTAATTAAACTCATTCTTCATGAATATGTTAAAGATTTATTTTACAACCACTTTTATTTGATATTGTATCACATGAATTCATTCTCATCCATTTTTCATATATTAAAGATGACTATTAGTTGTCATACATGTCATGTGAAAATTGATATTATATATGTTAAAAATGTAAAGTAATTTTAAATTATAACCCATATTTCATTTATGCATTATATATCTATTATCTATTAAATAATTGATTTTTTCCCTTCAATATGACCACATAAATTATAAAAAAATTCCATTATTTTTTTTTAGATATTATAAATTTTAGCATATTCATCTTTAAACTTAGACGAGGAACATCATAAACATCAATTATTTTCTTGATATTTTATTTCTCTTGGTCCAATCTTTTATATATTCCATTTTTGTTTTGTCTCTTAGATTTGCACAAATCTGTAAAGAATTATGATATTTGTACAACTATTTGATGAGGACTTTTGCAATAACCTTCTTTTTCTCTTTTTTTATTGGTCAAAAACAATAGAAAAGGAAAAAAGAGTAGAGAGAATGAGAACATCATGTGAGTATAAGAGAGAATTGTTCAAAAGTTGTCAAAAAATGATTATACAAATATCATTTCTCATGTGTAAAAATGAAAGTAACAACTGCGAATGTACGAGTGCCTTACTGGTTAGATTTGTGTATTCTTTCACAACGCCTTTCACAACGTTTTTGTGAACCCAGAATTTTGTGAGATTGAAAAGATTAAAGATGGTGAAGATAATGATGAAGATGACATTTATAATGATAAAGATCGTGAAAAAAAAATGATGATGAAGTTAAAGATGGAGACGCTTAAGATTATGGTGATTTGAGAGAATTATGATGATGATTCTAGAATTTTATTAGTTATATTTCTTTTTTTTTTTAATTAAACTAACTATGTGGCAATTTTTTTTCTAATATCCAAATTGGCGTCCACGCGTGCACTCCATTTACCAAGTGTCCAATTCTAACGACTAACTAACGGAAGAAACGAACTTATTCCAACATTGTTAACGCTTTTGACTAACTTGAAACGTTCAAAACTTATGAGACCAACTTAAAACCTAAAATAAACATGTAACCAAACATGCAATTAAGCCTATTTTGATCCATGTGTTGATGGGAACATTGTTGGGTCAAAATAAAATTTTAATGTTGGATCAAATTTGAATCATTATTGAAAATAAGTTGTTTTTAGCTTTTTTAACTTGATTTTAATGTTGGAAACAAAAAACCATATTGTCTCGCAAAAAACTGCAACAACCGAACCAACTCAAACCACATCGGTTTGATTTTTATTTTAAAAGTCAACCAAACCAAGCCGTATACTTTTTTATCTTGCCTTTCGGATGACTTTCACCTTAAATCGAACCAAACCGCACCACAAACACCCCTAAGCTGAAGTGAGTGACAACATTGTTGTGTAGTTGCCATCAGTGAACGACACAAGTATGGAATATTCGACTCGATAAAGACAGTGGAATGGAACCTTTTTGTTTTCTTTTTAATTTTTTATTAATAATATTAAAAAGTTAATATGAGCCTTTGATAAGTTTTTTTCCCACACGACTGTTAGATATGAATGAAAATTGAGATTGCCGTTTTCTCTTCAAATGGAGAGGATCCGGCCTCGGTGGACATGTGAATTCTCATTGACAAATCCAATTTAAAGCGTTAATAGATGTGATTATGTCATTGATTAAGGAATCAAAAGAAATACTTCTTATTTTTTAGTACAAGAAAAACTCCTTAATTACAATATATTTATTCATGAGAAATGCCATCATACGTTCTCAATAAGTATAAGCATATTTGGACAATCAAAACTATCATTTTCAATTAACTTCCACACCCTTTCCATTTTATATTTGGATAGATAGATAGATGCACCTAATTCCACAAAAGGATCATCCATAAAAAAAAAATTACCATACAACAAAAGTAGTCTTTCTAAAAGAAAAAAAAAATGGAACTACTCACGATCAACAATTAATTAATTAAGCAAGTGTAAGAATAAACATAAATTAATCAAGCATGTTTAAATAAATAAAAAATGCATGCATTCTGTTTTTTCTTAAGTAGCACAGTGCTAGACGCCTAGATCCGCCCACTTCGTGACTTTTGTCGAGTACCATCAGTTGTACTTACTGAGACAAATTCCTTATATCCTAAAAGATCACAGTGTAAGATTTGGTTGAAATCATAAGTAAGTACTTTTTTTACTAATAATTAAGTACATGAATATGCATGAAAAATTGTAAATAATAAAATTCAAATTTCAATCCCTACTCCTTAAGTACATAAATATGAGTGACAAAATACAAATACTAAAATTTTAAATTTTAACCCTACTATGACCAGAAGTTAATTAATTATAAGGTGATTTTTTATTCCATGAGGAATCGCGCGGAACAAAAGTTATGTGCATGTAACTTTTTTCCATATATAAAAAGCTGAACGAAACTTCCCAAAAAGTAAATCCAATAAAGAAAAGTGAAAAACAAAAAAGAACATTTTTAAAAAAGGGTGCTTGAGATTGAGACTAATAATCAAAAGCAATAGAACCATAGTAGTAGTAATAAAAACTAATTATTACTTTGCTTAAACATTAATTAAACATCAACAACACAACTTTGCAAAAACTGAAACTTCACCGCCGGAGCAGAAACTCCGAACCCGTCATCACCCTTATCACCGGCGACCTTTATAAACGCCGGACAATTCACATCAATATGGTACCTTCCAGAAACCCAAGTCCCCACTTTCCACTTAACCCTACCGTTGACTTTAACGTTGACCAACACTCCTCCTGAAGTTTGATCTTGCCTTAGAATCTCCGACAAGTAAGGCGAAACCGGAACAGCCGCGCCATATAGTATCGGTGACCAAACCGTGACGTCGCGGTGGCCTTGATAAGTTTGTGGAAGTTCAGTGGCTAAAGAGATTTGTTGTCCTCTATAGGAAGCGTATGCGTCAAGTTTGTGATAGTAAATGCCTATTTTTGAGTTTGGATTGAAGGATGAAAGAGTGACTTGAATTGTGAGGGTTATGGTGTTGGGTGTAGGGGTGGTTGAGGATGGTGTTTCGCCGGTGGAGGAGAGGTTGAAGGCGAAGACAGTTGCATCTTGGAGGATGAAACGGGGTTTGGTTGGTCGGAGGATGATCCAAATAAGGAAGATTACGAAGAGTATGAGGATTATGAAGCTGAGGATTGCGGCGAATATGCGACGGATGAGTTGGCGGCGTTCGTCTTCATGGAAGTCACATTCTTTAGTCATGGTGGTGGAAATTTTATATGATGACTTTGCTTTTGTGTTTTGTGTGTAATTTGGAAAGGCTTGTGGGTATGAAATGGAAAGAGGTGTTGCTTTGCTTGTAATGCAAACACTGATTTTGGAGAATGTTTTTTGTTACATGAAGTGTGTAATATATAAGTGAATATAGACATAGTAATAGGGGTTGGGAGGGTAGTTAAAGAATAATAATTTGTTACAAGGACTTTTGAGTTTACTTTAGTCTTTGTTTTCATATATATGTGTTGAAGCTTGTAGTACACGGGAAGTTGGTTGAATTTTAGTCAATTTTTATATTCACATTTATGATTATAATGTGATGTGCATGTTTACTTCTGTTTTAAGTTTAACATCATTTTACTCCTTTTTTGTATAAATGAATTTACGGTACCACATGCAAATAATCATTTGAATTTGATAGGAGTGATTATATGAATATACTTGGATCCGCCATCATAATGCATCAATTGTGAGAACGGTTACATCTAAATAGAGAAAATTTGTCTTTAACCTTTAACTCAACTAATAATGTCGAAATTGTAGGACCACATCGTCTGCAAACAAAAAACAAACTTCTTAAAGTGGATATAGTCTCTTTCGTTGTTGTGCTATTAAGCTCCAATATAGGATGCATTTTCCTATATGATCCAATGGCCATGGATGTGTTGATTACATAAATTTGTAAAATTGCGGACTGCAAACAATCCTGAATTTTATATCCTATAAATTATTAAATAAAATAAATGTCAAGGATTACTCTCGAAATGTGGGTTTTTTCTTTTTTTGATAGATAGACAAAATGACAGTCATTAAAAACTCACAAACACAAGTGGATAAGCCGTGGTTCGAACACCGGTCATAATGCTTAACAATTTTGGTATTTTTGTCAATTGATCTAAGACTTATAGAGGAAGAGTGAGTATTTTCGTTAATGTAAAAATGGTTAACATAACAAGAACAGAGTACAGGTGAATATGGCATACATACATACTATAGAACATTAGAGGAAGTCAGTGGTTCACAAAATTACTTAATTCCTTAAATGGCATGAATCGCATGAGGAGTGTTTGTAGAATGTTTCCATCCACAGGACAAAAATTAAACACATACGAATAATTTAATCATAGAAATGCATCGAATCCATAGTAGAGGATTGGAGAATTATTTGTCACTGATTTCTGATACATATCTTTTTTTACTCTACTACACATTTTTAGTACTCATAAAATGCAAACTACTAAGTTCAAGTAGTTCTAAGCAACCATTTCTTATATAAGGGATAGTAAACAATTATAAGGAATGGTCATTACATGTTACATCAAACTACATGCCCAAATAATGATGAAATATAATAAGAACCGTTTCATAAACTTAAGAACTCAAGAAGCTGCTCCATATATAGAGTTGCTCTAAATAAAGTACCCATCAAATTTAATGGTTAATCAATCATCCATCGATATGAAATGAGTTTGTTAAGGTGAGTTAGAAAGAGATTATAAAAGTAGTATCTCTCATTTTACAAATCAATTTTGTAAATGTAAATTAGGTTCAATTTCAAATCTAAACGATACGAAAGTCATGTTGATAAAATAGCACACCTCAAGTTGAGTAGTACATCACAACCATAAGAAAAGATAAACATTATGGTGATACTTCCTTTTATTACTTCTACATTTTTGGTTAAATTACAAATTTTGATATTTTGGTCCTTTATGTTACCAACGTTAAACATTGAAAAAAAATATAATAGTGTATGTATAATATAAAAGACTAAAGTATATATTTGTACTAGAGATTAAGAGACTAAACTACAAGCACTAAACTAGCACCTCAATGTAAGTTAAATTTGGAAATAGGTGTAATATTTATACTTCATTCTTTTGGAGAAAAAAAAACTATTAAGCATGGATACTTGTAAAATGGTAAAGTACATATACCGGGTACACGTATGGTACTCGTGATATTCCATTTTTGTTCATTATTATATTGTGAGTGAAATTTGTGGCTTTCTCTTATACATTAATATGATAATATAATATTATTTGTGCGTTTGAGTTTCTTTGTTGTTGTAACCAACTCTAAATTTTAACTTTTTAATGGCCCGTTTGTTATAGCTTTTTTTAAAATAGATTTTGTAATGTAATATGTTTTTGTTATAATTTTTTTAACAAAGAAATTTTCAAGGAAAACTTCAAATGAAAAATTTGTTTGAATAACTTAACTTAAAATGTCATTCTAAGTATTTCATCATTTGGTTATAATTTTTTTTGTATAATAAAATTTTGAAAAAATCTCTAAAAATAGAAGCTATTCATAAAAATCATAAAAAATCATTTTGAGAAATATGTGATTTTTATTATGTAAAATCTCGAACAATGAATATTTAAATTAGTGAATGTCAAAATCTCTTTTTTAACTCATATCAAATAAGTTTGAAATAACTTTTACTATTTTTGAATAAATTTAAAAAAAAAAATATTTTTAAAAATACAAAGAAAAATTCATTTTTTTTAAAATCTAAAACAAACGAGTCCTAAACTTCTAATGTGATTTTTTTATTGTGAGTTGAAGAATTTAACTCTTTCATATTATACTATTCTATAACAAAACTTATAATTTTATTGACATACTCGCACCTTACCTTACCTTTTCTAAAATTGCAGTATTCTCGTACGATACCACGGTATGGTAACATGTACCCGCAACATAGAAAAAAGGTAAAGAGGCAAAGTCTAATCAAAGGATGCTACTTGAAATTTCTTGTCACTAAAAAGTCAATACCGATGTTACCGCAATTTGGAAGTGTATCGATTGGAGGATATGCACATACAGATGGACTAATGCATCGTTTTCCATGGATGTTAGCAAAGGAGGTCCTTTTTCCAACACATGATGAATGAAAAGTATGATACTCCTAACTGTTTTGCTTAATCAAACGTTGGATTGTAGTGGATGATTTTGTTCCCAACAAACTTTGATTAGATAGAGGTAGACTGAAAAACGAACTCGTGGGACCTTAACAACCATATGTGACTATAAGTCCTTACATTAGATTAGATTAGATTATAGTAATAATTTTATCAATGTCATTTTATTTTATGGTGGTTGGAAGTGGGTGATAGATATGTTTGGGAAAACAACCACTTAGTACCAAATTTGCCTTGTCTTTCAAGGTAGACATGTAGGCCTTTAGGAACATACCATGTCCTCCTAATGCATGCCCTCTTTCAGGTCATTTTCTGAATGACTTGTTAATTTCTTCTATCGCTGTATATATATTTTATGATAATTTGGTCGTCAACTTTATTTTACATGACTTTTTATTTGAAATAACATATCACTATCATCACAAGGGTATTCACAAAAGTTCCTTTTTTATTGCAAAGGAAATTCATAATAATACAATCTGGAGAAAAATGAAAGTTGCACCTAAGAAATAGGTGCCCTTGTCAATATATAAGTAATATCGTATCATAATTTAGCCCGTAAAAACAATTTAAAAGTTGTTATATTAAGATTGAGTATAAGAAGAAAAAAAAAGATAAAAGAGTTTTATAACTCAAGTGAAAGTAAAATTTATAGAAAATTATATTGATCAAAAGATAGTGACTTGTGTACATAATAATCATATTTATAGAGTTCAATTAAACTAACTAATTGAGTAAACTCTAACTAATGTAACTAACCAACTATTATTAACTAACTCTAACTATCTTAACATGTTGTGTCTAGCTAGAATGACTCTACAATCATCTATGATAAAAACATATTCTAATCTATTGAATTTTACATTGTGAAAATCATCAACAACTTAATTGTTTGTAATCAAATTTAAAAATGATATTTCTTAGACCATAAGCTATTAGCAATCCATTGAAGGGCTTGAAACAAACTCCAAGCTACTACGCTCACAAAAGGAATAACTTAATTTGAAAATTTTAACATGTACACTAATAAGCTCAATTTGAAAGCAAGAAAACAAATGTAAAAAGATGGATGTGGGCACTGGCCTGGCTACATACGTGCTTGCTAGTAGGGACTTTCACCGTATATGTATGCAATATATGGTGACATGCTTAAAGGACTTTTCCAAATGAATATGGCATCCTTGCCGTAACATATGTCATAGGGCATCTTGTCTTTAAATTAAAGATCCAAAAGGGGATGATTTATGCCCATAAAAGGTAAGGATAAGCCTAGCAAGTGAGTATTTTATTCCTGAGATTTGCACCCAACAGATTCACATAAATCAGAGTAGAAATTCATTTAGTCCTTGAAAAAAAAAACTCAAATCTAAGTTTGGGGAAAATTTGAAACAACTTTTTAATCTCTTAAAAAAAATAAGAAACTGAACCATCAAAAAAATGGATAATGAAATCATAACAACGATTAAAAAGAGACAATTTAGTCGCTAACAATAATCGAAACTAGACAATTTGGTTCCTGCAACACAAAAAAACTTACAATCATTTAATACTCTTCAACAAAGTCACTAATTTTTCTTTATCATTCAAACAAAGTCAATCAAATGCAAGAATTATTCAATTGTCCTCGTCGTTACCGTCTAGTGGTTTGGTTGTGATGACATTTAATGTAAAATTCTGGACTCCAACTTGAGTCACCATATTCCCCCTCCTTGCTTTGAGCATAGTCCAATTAAATATCAATAATAAAAAATACATGTTGCAAAAGATCCACAATTAAAAAAGATTTACAATATTAACTTCAACATTGGCCATTTGCAAATGAGTATCCTGATGATGTACTTTACAAGCTTCTCTCACCCAAGTCTCAAACTGAGTTCATCCATATTATAGGATAAACTTGCAACTGAGTAACGTCTTGGGAGACAGGTTGTACTTTACAAGCATAAGATGAGTGAAAATCTACATTATGAATGCATACCTGATCGTGAAATGAGAGGTTAGATATATAGCTTTTTAGTATAAAATTGGAGTAAAGGAATATTAATTAAAATAACACTAATGAATCCAAAAGCGTTCGAATACACCTTAAAATACAGTAGTATTAAATCTTTTAAGGGCTCACCCTAAGAAATTAACATTTTTTAAAGATTTAAACTTTGTCTCTTCCAGGGCCGGCCCAACAGATTAAGAGGTCTAAAGCAAAAAATTTAATGTGACCTTTAAAAATATATATTTTTAACAGAATATTTGTATAAAATCAATTTTGTGGAGACCAAAATTTGAATTCATGACAAGAGTAATTGAAGCCTTTTTAGTATTTAGTTCAGTTATGCAAATGTTTGTAATTTATCTGTTATATGATATAATTATAACCAAATTAATTTTTTAGAGGCCTTTTTTTCATCCAAATTTTTGAGGCCTAAAGCCCTTGCTTGGGTTGCTTGGTCCTTCGGCCGGCCCTGGTCTCTTAGACTTTGTTTACGAGTTGGGTTTTGGAGGGGGAGGGAGGGGAAGGAAAGGCTTGTGGAGAGGTAAACCCTTGTTTGAGAGTTTTAAAAAAACATGGAAAGGTTTTGGGGGGTTGGGGGGTTTGAAGGGCTTCATTTGTCTAATTTTAAAGTTCCCCCAAATTGAGGGATTTTGGGGGGTTAAACATACAAATTGACAATTTTGTCTTCATAATAATTCAAAATTTCAATTATAATTTACAAGATAAATTACAAAGTATAACACAATGTATTGATTTTAAGAGAAAAATGGTAAAATAGTAAAATTATCACATAAATCCTCCATCTCATTTCCTTGTTGGTTTTTTTAACTCCTAAACAAGGGGAAGGTTTTCCCTCCTTTCTCCCTTCCCTTCTCTTCCCCTCCTAAGCCTTTCCCTCCTCTCCCCTCAAAACTCGCAAACAAAGCCTTAAGATAATAAGATTAAACTCTAACACTAATATAACATTAGCTCAATGGAAAATTGATTTTTCGTGAAACTTTTTATTTACTAAAATTAAGTATGATACGAGACAAATCAATTTTAATACTTTTCATCGTAAATTAACATTTCCTTAACTTCTATTGAAGAATTCATAGTAGAATTTCAATTTTTTTGTTGTTCTGGGTTTGAACCTCAGACCTTGCATATTTATGCATTATCCTTATCAACTGAGTTAAACTAACGGGGATAATATATAGTAGAATTTCATCTGATCATACTCTTAGTATTTTTTTACTGGTGAATATTAATAATTAATTGTTAGATTAATTTTACTACTTTGATTTAAATCTAAAATCTCCAGCTCATTATATCTTAATCAAATAGACTGAGTTACCCAATTCTCCAGAGGCTTAGCATATCTACAATGAATAAAGTTGGCATCAGAAAATGAATATAAATAAAGGGAACCGTAACGAAATGCAAAAGCGATATGTAGGAGGAATAAAGTAAAGACAGTCACATGATTTCACTTCATCGATTAAAGACTGAAAATGCCAATGATAAAATGGAGAGGAAAAGCAAAGACAGAAAGAAGATAGGGGATGGATTTCAATCCATAATAAACACCTTAGGGACATACCAGAATTAGCTATTTCAGCAGAATCATGATTAATGAATTTAAGCTAAGAATCTAACAAACAAATACTCTATCTGCATACACAAATTTTGTTAGGAATAACTTATTTGAATTTAACCAGGTGATTGGGTTCAAATGGTTGATGAGTTCTCCTAACACGGAGAAAACCGAATTCGATTCTTAGTGTGAACAACTTTTGACCGGACTTTACTTACTACCTGGCTGAACATTAGATTGCTAGAACCATTTTCTCCTAAGAATCAAAAGTTAACACCAAAAAAACAAAACCTCATCTAAATTTATGTCATTAAATACATTTTTGTTCGATACCAAATAGTTTACTCTATAAGAACGGCACATACTACGTGGGAATAACTAAGTGAGTATAAGTAGAAACAACTTCATTTGTGTTATGTGTCAGTAAGACCTGAGCATACCCATACAAGACTATGAGTCGTCGGTCCTCTTGATGAAGGCAGTCTAATCGATCGAGCTCATGGTTGATTTAGCTGTGTTGATTTATTATGATGTTGGGTGCATCAAATGAATATGTGATTATGTTGTTTTATGGTCCAAAGACACAAGACCCATGAACGAGTCTTTACCACTTACTTCTATAAAGAACTAGTAACATACTCATGCATCCTGATAAGTCATAATTTATGTGGTTTTTAAGAGTTTATTTTAAAAGAATTTTGTGTGTTTTAGTTTACTTTTAGAACTAGTTTACTTCAAATGTTTGTGTTTTGATTTCTAGGTAAAAATAATGAAGAACAAGCCAAGGATCAAAAGGATGGATGAAAAACCAAGAAAAATGAAGAAAAATCAAGTTTTGGAGCATATAATGGGTGGCACGGTCGTGCCCCATTTGCACTAGGTCGTGCGTGACCTTGGGCAGGCCGTGCCAGGGAAGTGCGAGCCAACACACACGACCGTGCGCCCTCATGGCAAGAGAGACTTTGAAAACTAAAACCCCAAGAGAGACTTTGAAAACTAAAAAAGTTCCACTGATTTCCCGCCTAAGTATATCAACCGAAGAATAGAAAGACCAAGAGAGCAAGAAAATAAAACCTTAAAAATAAAGGCAACAATACAAAAGAGGGGCATCACCAAACAAAATCATATGAAGAGCTTGAGTTTCATCCTTCCTAGATCTTACCTAGTCCAAGCCCTAAAGGTGAAATCTCATCCTACTTAGTTTTTACTAGAATCTTAGCCACGAAGATTGCTCTTTGGGTACCTAGCAATTGTGGAGTAACCAACCCTTCATATTGATAGGAACACTCATCTAGAAGTGAGTCGCTTGTAAGTAGGAACGACTCATGCATATACGAGGATATGCCCAGTGATGGGTTGGGTTATGTTTCTCATCAATAAGAGTTAGAAGAGATCTTATACCAAGGTTTCTGCCAAGATCGCTCAATTATCCCAAATGATCATTCATATAATAGGTCATAACTTTGTGTCTATGATATTTAGATATCTATGCTAATTTATTCCAACATAGTGTTGATCTCAAAGTAGTCAATGAGATAAAACCATATGTGTTTTACAAAAATATTGCTCCATGATTATTTTTAATTTTATATATAAAAAAAGGCAACAAAAAGACCGGTAAACAATTCTATAACAATATATAGATATAAATGGGTAGATGATTTTGAGCTGAATTTTTCATTCTTTCAATTATACATTTCATTTAAACAACTGTAGTTACAATTTTGTCTTCTCGATAATATTATTTGAATTTATAATTGAAAAAAAAACCAATTAAATCTCATTATAAAAGGAAGAATTCAACTACAATGTTAGGAACAATATTAGTTAAATCAATACTTTATTATGGTATATATTTTAAAAATATATATAATCAGGTGCGATAAAATAGATATATAATCAAGCACCATAAAAAAAGAAGGAAAGAAAGACAAGTTAGCGTCCGTCTTGATGTTAGTTATATATAACGAGAATACATGATTTTGTTATAGCACTTTCTCTCTAAATTATGTCCTTTATATACGTTATTGTGTTTGCCATTTTATCCTATATATATATATTCTCCTCCACCTCTTCTTATTTTGGAAACTACAAAAGTTTGCATAGTAGTATTACACGGAAGTTCTATTTTCTTTTTTATTTGACTCAATTTTCATTAAATTCCTAATTACTCCCTTGTCCCGTATGTAAGTCCCCTTTGCTTTTTCACATTTGTTAGAAAAGTTGTCAGTGTAATTAACGTGTCTGTTTTGTGTGATAATATTACCAAATTTTCTTTTATTTGTATGTGTATTAAATTTGATTATTCATATTTCAAGACAAGTTACTAGTATTTATTAGGGGTATGTCTAGGAAAAAAATAATAAATGCATCTAGTAATTTGAAAAGGGGTTTACATTTAGGGACAAAAATAAAAATCAAATGAATGCTTAGATATATGGACGGAGGGAGTAAGATGCAACAAGCTCTCATTTTGGGTTGGTCTAGTGGTTGACTTAGGACTTTGGAGTGTACACCTCTCAATGTTTTAGGTACGATTTCTCATAACACCAATTTCGATGGACGAAATTCATACAAAACTACATTATCTATAAATGGGGCGCATGTGAACGGTGGAGTTGAACCCTTGAATTAGTCGTCTCTTTAATTGGATACTAAATTTATTTATTTTTAAAAAAAGATACAACAAGCTCGTTCGATAAGGTTCCGTGAAGCCAAACTTGGTGAGATTTAGTATCTGCTTGGTTCAGCTTCTACATTCTTCAAAACCAATTCTGATAGCTTTAAAAGTGAAAACTAGTCATTCCAACATGTTTGGTTCAACTTCTCAAAATCAATTCTCATCTCCAAAAGCAATACTGATTGAAGCTACAATTCCTAACTTTTGAGTTTATAAGAATCAATTCTCCATTAAATTTTATATTTTAATTATTGCAACCCGTTATTTTCCCATATTGCCATTTATCAATTCTCCTTCTTTTTGGTTTATATTTAATTTGATGAACCAAGTTTAATCAAAAAATTTAACGATCCAAATTAGCTCCAGAAAATATTTATGATCATGAGTTATCAAGTTTTGGATTTTTCTTTACAATTTTTCCGTCCAGATTTACTGTATTTTTTCTTTACGCTATATTTTATCATTTTTGGCAACCATCTCTATTATTATTTAACTTAAATATTTTTTTAACCAACATAATAACGTTATTCGAGTTTAATCACGATGATCACTTTTAATCTCATTCCAGAAATCTTGTGTAGGCTACCAGTGAATCTCCTTCTTCAACTTCGATGCGCTGGATCCACTTCGTCACCTCTTACCCACTCCACTCTTTTCTCACAAAGATAAGCACTTTTCTCCAACCACTTTTGATTTTGTTCATTCTCTTACCGGTATAGATTACTTTTTTCAAAACAACTTATTCAAAACAGCTTATTTATGTAAAACAGCTTATTAGGATCTATTTTTAAAAAAACAACTTATTCAAAACAGCTTATCAAGATCTCTTTTTTCAAAACAGCTTATTTATGAAAAACGGCTTATTAGGATCTCTTTTTTCAAAATAACTTATTCAAAACAGCTTATTAGGGTTTCTTTTAAAAAACGACTTATTTAAAACAGCTTATTTTGAAAAAAGAGATCCTAATAAGCTGTTTTGCATAAATAAGCTGTTTTGAATAAGTTGTTTTGAAAAGAGAGATCTTGATAAGCTATTTTGCATAAATAAGTTGTTTTGAATAAGTTATTTTGAAAAAAGAGATCCTAATAAGCTGTTTTAAATAAATAAGCTATTTTGAATAAGTTATTTTGAATAAAGAGATCCTAATAAGCCGTTTTTCATAAATAAGCTGTTTTCAATAAATTGTTTTGAAAAAAGAGATCTTGATAAGTTGTTTTGCATAAATAAGTTGTTTTGAATAAGTTGTTTTGAAAAAAGAGATCTTGATAAGCTGTTTTTCATAAATAAGCTATTTTGAATAAGTTATTTTGAAAAAAGAGATTATAATAAGTTGTTTTGCATAAATAAGCTGTTTTGAATAAGTTGTTTTGAAAATAGATCCTAATAAGCTGTTTTGCATAAATAAGTTGTTTTGAAAAAAGAGATCTTGATAAGCTGTTTTGCATAAATAAGCTTTTTAGAATAAGTTGTTTTGAAAAAAGAGATCTTAATAAGTTGTTTTGCATAAATAAGCTGTTTTGAATAAGTTGTTTTGAATAAAGAGATCTTGATAAGCTGTTTTGCATAAATTAGCTGTTTTGAATAAGTTGTGTTGAAAAAAGAGATCATAATATGCTTTGATAAAAAGAGAGATATTTTCGTTAAAAAAAATGGTTTTGTTAAAAATATATGGTAAAAAAAATTACAGGACATCCAACAAAAAAACTGGATTTATCAAAGTGGATGATCGACCGTTTATGAATAAACCAGTTAATATCCTTATGTAAATATCCGGTTATTTAAATATGGTTTTGGATTTGGATGTGGTTTTATCCATACAACCGGATATTTTGCTCACCCCTAATTTAATCTCTCATCCCAAATTCGCTCAAAAACATCTTACCATGTCAACCACGCTCTGGCTCCACTCCACTCTCTTCTCACAAAGGTGATGACTCCATTCACATTGTTTGAGTATTATGACACTTTTGCTTCAATTCGTATTCTGCACGATATAGATTACTTCATTGGTTCTTGCAATGGAATCCTTTGTTTTGCCGACCATGGTAGACGTTTCTTACATGCGAGATCCTAGAAAACCTTATGTATTAACCAAGGCATTATATATTTTTGATGATGATCAGCAAGTGCTGCTTGAGTCTAAGGGGCATTGGGGTGCGAAGTTGATTGTTCACAATTCTAGGATTAACACTTTTAATTTTACTAAGTTTCTTCTAAACGAGAGTTCTTTTAATCAATGGACTCGTGTCCTAGAAGTATGCGTTAAGAATTTAATATCACCTTGGTCTTAATGCTAAGATTTAGATGCGGGATATGTCTTTTGAACATGAGATTCAAGTGCAATCTCTCTATGATAATGTCTATTTATGTTAGTTATTTTTTACTTGTTCTGATTACTGATTACTTAATAGATTATTGTTAATTAATTGCCCATTGATTCTCCAACTTGAGAAATTGTAGTTATTTTCATTTATTTGTTTGATAGAGACTAAGGGGTTTTTTCCTTTTCATTTTATTTGTTTAATTTGTTAGATGATTTGTGTTTCAATTGAATTTCTTGTGCTTTAGACCATGTGTTTTACACCTTATGTTGTGTCCATTCAAAAAGGTCTAGCGGCACGGCACAGCTTGTTGTCCGCTTGCCTTCTATTCAAATGTAAATATTTAGTTTGTATGTTGTTGAAATTTATCGAACTTCTTGAAAGTAATTTCTAATGGTGCTTCACACACTTCCTTTACCGTCACGTTAACTGCTCTGGGCAAGAGAGTAATATTTTGACTGTTTAGGATCCAATATCCTATCCTTCTGATTTTGAAGGGCAAAAACTGAACGTGAAGTAGTATCCTTTGGATTTGGTAAATGTCTTTGAATATGTAATGCACATAGTGCTATCTATAAATCAGATGTTTTTTGCTGTGAAGTTTTGGTACTGGAGATTGTTCATAGAACACCAAACTCAAGATTTATGACATCAAATATCCTCTCCAATTAATTAAACTCATCCCAACATGCCTCATTACATAAACAGATACAAAACATGCTTGTTTGTTTGTAAGAGTATCAGTTGATTTTCCAAAAATCTGCAATTAGGGACCCTAATCAATTCCAAGTTCAATTGTATACTTAGTAGGTCAATCCAACCCTTGTGAAGTGAATCATATAAGTACCATTTGGCATGTACTCATAAACAAACCAAAATTAAGAAGCAACAGAATAACATAACCATGTTCTTGTGTCTTATACTTCCAAGTGTGTCTACCTGCTTTCAACGCCTTGTCCAGAAATTTGTTCCTTTGAAGAAAAAGTTCAGACAGGTTTCGAGAATTTTGGTTAATCTCGGGAATTGGACTGGTCAAATTCTTTCTCATGAGTGAAAATATCTTAAAGTAGAAAATAATCTTACTTTGGTGTTTGTAATTTGTTTCCTATACTAAGTTGTTTTTGTTACTAATTTTATTATTCTAATGTCAATGGTTGTTTGATAATTTCATTCTAAATGGAGGGATTTAGAAGTTGCGGACACATTGAATTGGAAAGGGAACATTGAAGCTGTCAGAATTTGAAGGCTGTGAGAGCTTAAGGAACAAAACATCTTGCACTCAATATGAACAATTGTTGCATGCTTATTTTTAATCTCACTAGACTTTGGACTTACTAGTGTTTGGCCGGACTTAATTTTAACTTGGCTAAAATGCATTTTTGATCCCCTGAGTTTCACAAACTTGCGATTTTGGTCTTCCAAGTTTAAAAATAACACTTTTGGTCCCTTAAGTTTTACCCCCTTTGCAAATTCATAGTCCCCCTTGATTTTGATTCAGTCAAAGCTGATATGGCGTTATTTTTTAATGTTTTTTGTTGATGTGGATATTATTAAAAATAAATTAAAGGATGAGTTTTTTGTTGAGAGGAAAGTGGATGTGTTTGAGGCACCTGGGACTCAACAATCTGTCAACAAGCCTTAGATTGTAGGATTTCAAAATTATGTAATATGCTATCTTTTTTTTTATTTCAAAGCACAAATGTTGCTTAAGACTTAATTAGCTTTTGTTATCTAAATTTGTCTTGCAAGCCCCTTATTTTTTGTTGTTAATCTGGTTGTAATCAACTTATGTTATAAGCACTTATGGAACAACCATTTATTTTATGTTGCCTAATCATATTGCAATCTATTTCATCATTTTTGGTGTGGGTTGTGTTTCTGTTTTGACCATGTGGAGGTACCAAAATTGGACCTGCATAATTTTACAGGTTATAAGGTGATTTTTTTTTTTTTTAGGTTAA
>Ga0228711_1006354_pt1 | contig 17598 bp, 7 predicted proteins | sample MedpolnodulmetaG_2_FD_177996 | JGI IMG/M metagenome (GOLD analysis project Ga0228711, IMG submission 177996) | Root nodule microbial communities from Medicago polymorpha collected in Santa Monica, California, United States - brown nodules | ecosystem: Host-associated > Plants > Roots > Nodule...
TAATATATGACTGGAGATGACTCTATTTCCGACTTATGTTGTTTTCCGCATTGTATGATTAATGTATCTAGTATCAGTTATAACGTACGTGTTAAATATTCTAGACTCTTTTAATACGGGCGTTACAGGATCTATCTGAAACAAACATGAAACTTAAAGGACCCGGGGATGCATTTGGCCTAAAAACTAAGGACGTACCCGGGGAATATCGGGTTCGATTTCCAGGGGGAACAACGTTTGGCCAGTGTGCATGCCTCTACGCACGAGCCGGATTAGTCACCCACCTTTGGTGGGTCGGAAACCGGTGCGAAAGCAAAAAAAAAACAAAAACAAAAAATTATTAATAAATATCAAATTTTTAGTTTTGAAAAATCATCTAGAGTCTGTTTAGCAAGATCAAGAAGTTAGCTTATAACTTATAAACTCTTCTAGCTAAAAAAAAAGCCCCGCTTGGTAACAATCTTTTTCATAAAGAGCATATAGCTTATGTTACGAATTTATAGTTTGTTTTTAGATGTTATTTTTAGTAGTATTTGAGCTTAGAGTTTATTATCTTTTGTTTCACTTTTACCCTTATTATTTTAACTAAAATCATATTTACCCTTTATAATTTAAAGAAAAGCTAACTTGTGTCCTTGAAGCATAAGTTAAGAAATCACATGATATGAGAAAGATAAATTAAAGAATTGAAACAAGAGAGTAATAAATAATTAATGATATAATAAGAAAAGTAACATTAATGTTTCATTGATATTGTAAAAAGACGTATAATATGAGGCAATTTTTTCTTCCCAAAGCAACATATAATTTAGGACGGAATGAGTAAGTTTTAGACATACACATCCGTTATTAATTATAAGCAAATTTCACTTTTTAGGTTCATTCAATTAATGATATATGTGGTCCACAATATAAACCACATACATCATTAATTGAATGAAGCTAAAAAGTGAAATTTGCTTATAATTAATAATGGATGGAGTATAATTTAGGACGGAATGAGTAAGTTTTATATTGAAAAAATAACATTTGAAACTTTTAAGACATTAATTCACAATTTCCAAAAAAAATAAATTCTACATTTACTTTCCCGTCTCAAAATAATAGTCATTTAAGGTCTCTGTACAATTTTTAACGATAAAATTATTACTCCCTCCGTTCCTTTATAATTGTCACTTTTGCATAAATTTTTTGTTTCTAATTAACTATCGTTTTCAAAGTATCATTAAATGTGGCTTTACCTATATTACCCTTATATATTTATTGCAGAGAGATAAATGTATGAAATGAAGTATTAAATGATTAAGATTATTATAGGAAAAAGATAAATTGTTGTATCAAAAGTAGTAAAAGTATTTGTTGTCTTGGTTTATGTAAAAAGTTCAAATGTGACAATTAAAAAGGAACAGAGGGAGTATCATTTATTAAAATACTCCTATTAATTATAAATAGTTGAATAGTTAAATTGAATGAAATTCAATAAATAAGAGTATAATAGTGGAAAAAACTAATAACTGCTGCATTGATATTCTAAAGTGACAATCATTCTAAGACAAAAAAAAAATGTTAAAAGAGACAATTATTTTGAGACAGATGGAGTATTAAGGACAATTTTGTAAATCAATTCATAATATCTTTTTCACATATAAAATTAATTATATTTCTTAATACGTGTGAAATGGCCAAAACATTGTATAATTTGGGACAAATGAAGTATTTTTTTTTTTAAATTTCATTTTAAGCTCATTAAATTGTGCCATAAAGGCACAATATGACCCTATAATTTCTTCTTTTTTTGACAAGTAGTTCAGTGGCTAGAAGTCAGACATTTTAAATATGAAAAAGCAATATTTGGGGTTGAAACCATGCCCCTGCATATATTATTATGCAATGTCTCAAAACTGAGATTTATGCGTCATTACATAAATGAAATGGAATGAAAACATATTACGGTCACTTTCTTAACGGTGTTTAACAAATGATGTTTTAAGTGATTAAGCCATAATTTAGAGGCTTAGCCCCCAATATTCGGTTTTATTTGTTCCCCGGCTATTAGGCCATAAACTCATAGGTAACTGTTGACTGTTGTTATAAGGAAGGAACAAGTCGGAAAATAATCTGAAAAACATAACATATTGAAGACAAAGAAATGGAATGAAAACATATTAAAGACAGAAATTGGAATGATTTAGGTTTATAACACATTGCATAATGTTATAAACATTATACTACTCTTTACTAAAGCTAAAGCATAACAACAAACCGTTTAATATTACCATAGGCATATCTATATTGTATATATAACATAATTTAAAACTTTTACAAAATTCATAGTCTGTTAAGGATCAAAGATGTTTTGCTTTATTACTTCTGCACCTTGATCATAACGATGAACAAAAATATGCCCAAAGAGGAAGAACAATGTGTTCAAAGGATTAGGCGTGTCATCCAGTTACACATCAAGGTAAAACTATTTGGGATCTGATAAATTGATTTTTGGTACTTTGGTTGAATAAATATTTTATCCTAATCAAAACTTACATTACATTTTCTGCATAACAGAGCTAAATCTTTAAAACATTCAATCCCTAACAAAAAAAAAGATCAACTATAAAAGCATAGGTCATTTGTCTAGTCCATTTCTCAGCAGTTCACAACTTAGATTTGATAGGTTTGATTTGGAGATTAGCATTCCTGGTTAGACCTTCTTGAATCAATGTTGCAAGAAGCTGCAAGTTCAACAGAACAGCACACTATAAGACATATAACAAGGAATGTGTCAAGATGAATCGATGTAATTTGATAATCCTTTACCTCTCCCTTCTGATTGAACATTTGACCTATGACAAAACCACGTGCTTCATAAGCACTAGGAGTGAAGATCTGTAGAGTGAATTGAATTTCAATCAATATAACAGAAAATTAAGAGAAAAGAATTCAGAAGTAGACCTTGATGAAAAGAAGAAAAAAATTGAAAATGATCAACTTAATTGGTTCCTGGATCATAAACTGAAAACGTCTTTATGAAAAATTCCTTTGCTTTAATTTCCCAAAATTTATATACAATAATGCAAAAATTACGGAAATAGTTTGATTTACATACTCTAACAGTGTGATCAAACAGAATATAGGAGAGAAAAGACTTGGTTAAGCTTTGGATTTAATACATGACAAGATATTATGGCTCCGTGCGGTCGATCCCACTTAGTGAGAAAAGAGACTTAGTTATCAATGTTGTTCTATACATGTGAAACAAGGAGACTCACCGCAAATAGCACCCACTCATCAGCTTTTAAGGGTCGGTGAAACCACATTCTGAAATGAAAATTAAAAAAGCATTCAACAAAAATCAAGAAAGCAAATTCATGAATTGAAAACTTATTTCTCACACCTTGCATATTATGAATTATAAATTTATAATGTCAAATATATTACTTATCATGCAACTGGTAGGACTCAAATACTTACGCATGATCCAGACTAACACCACGTGCAGTGAAACCTTTCCCACGATGTGGATTCAAACTTACTTGAAGAAATATTAGATCTGAAGCATATGCCACCACACACCTTCAAAGTAAAGTACAAGATACAAATGATATGTGAGAAATCAGATTGCTCTTCCTCAATTGTTGGAACAACTAATTTACACAATGTTTAAGCCTGCCCAAGTGACCATCCCATTGCTACTAAAAGGCAACTTAATTATTATCCAAATATGCAGGTATAAAATAAATGCATTTAGTACAACCAAGTGATATTTTCAGCAATCTCAAATTTCTACAAACTCACTCAACCAGTCCTTTCTAAGGAGAAGAACTTTTCATCCACGACCCAATTCAAAATTATTTAAGCATCTCCAAAATTCACATGCATTCAGCGGTACAGGGTTCCAAATGACACAAGCATTGCCTTTGGCATATCGGTAAAAGTTCTCCTTGCTAATCTTGCTAACACACCCAATGAACCAGAGTTACCAGGAAATTCTATATTAGAAAGATGGCTAAGATATATTTTGTCTCTTATCTTATTTTTTTAGTTTCAGCTGGTACCTTATCTTTTTACAGTTTTAATTGGATTACTTATCTTACTTTTTAGTTTCAATATGGTATTTATGTTTAAATTGTATTAGAAAATGACCAAATTGGTATAGCCTTTGTTACACGAGGGATTATTTCAAAACAAAAAACGGGCATATTGCCCATTTTGGAACAAAAAATAGAAGATAAGGGACTCAATTGAAACTTTTAAAAGTTAAGGGACCAAGTTAAAACTAAAAATTAAGAAAAGGAACTCAATTGAAACTTAAAAGGTAAGGGACCAAACTGAAACTAAAAATAAGAGATGTGACCAAAAATGTATTTTTAACCCGGGAAGATATGTACCTATGCAAGGCCTGATCATCTGAAAGTTTGTCCTTTGCTCGAAACCAGTATCTCAAACTGCATACAGTGTGTTAACAAGTTCAGATAATGAGTTAAAAGCAGCTAAAACTTGATTTGAAACGATGCTAATTGAAATACCATTATGTTCCTTTCGAAATTTTTCTCACCAAAGCACTACATGCATGCATGCTCAGCATAAAAGTAAGCAAAAAATTGCATTAGAGCTCAGGCTAACCTAGGAGGAGATTTTGTCTGATTTGTTGCAATTTTAGGTTCACAGAACCGTATCTCTATGGGCCAGGGAATGTACTCAGATGTAGCCACTTTGTTCCGGTAAGTTCTGAAGCAATGAATTTTGTCATTACGGTACATAATAAAATCATCATGGAGAAAAGTCAGAAAATCAGGACTCAATGTTACTAGGGTGTCTTTGCCTTCAATTATCATATATCGTTTTTTCAGTCATCATAAATCAAAACTTACTGCCAAAATTGTGTGCAGTTATTTGTAGGCAAATAAGGGAGCCAGAAAAATTCATAGACAAACAATGCTTAGAAAATCAACTCTCCACATATTAAATTTGTTTTTGTTTGTCCCAAAGGAGACCCTGTGATGATTAAGCACCAGCTACTTCAACTTGGAGGTCCCAGGTTAAATCTAATAGTTCGAGTGAAGATGGATTAATAAAAAGGATATGGGTTTCCCCTTTCTTGTAACCCGACCTTTTAATGGACAAAACACTATAATTTTATGAGTAACATTTGTATTGTCCAGAAAGATAAGTTTTGATATAAAATTAGAGATTTCCGGACGGTTTAATATCATGCAAACACAATTGCACACAAAAACAGATATATAGTTAAATAGCAACTTGCACCAACAAAATATCCCTAACAAGAAATCTTACATTGGCAAGCGAGGGTCAGTTAGACGTCTCTCCCGTAACTCTTCTAATGGAAGAAGCTACAAGTAACAAATCAAAAAAGATATTAATAATCTGGCATCCACAACAAATAAAATTTGTAGTGAAAATAAGCTTGTATCTTGCCATTTCTGGTGCAGGGACTAATGGCATATCTACTTCCTGGTGGTCAAACCCTGATTCTTGTCTCTGTGGATCAAAGAAAAAACAATGATAAACATGCTATTGGATTTGGAAATAAATTCCTTGACTAGAGCAAAAGCTCATTTGTGAGTCACACTGACAACAGCCAAATTATAGTTCAGTCATGAAAAAAAATCTAAAGATAGATACATGGAAATTTATCATGGAAGAATAAAATCGACAACATTTGAACCAACTTTTCCCCTTATTTATCTTGAAACAATGCAGAATTTCTAAATTAGCATTCAAATCAGTTCTGAATGTTTCAGTAATCTTTATGAGGCAATGATTTCATTAGCCTTTTTCTCATACTCTAGCCATTCTTTCAGCTTATGAATTTAAATTTTTAGTCATATAATAATATCCAGAAACCATAAATCCTTTGATAAAAACATGATATCCCCCCTATGCAGTTTTTGGAACTATAGAGCCAAGTACTTAATCAATTTAAATATCCTTCTTCACCTTATTTCCATTCCTCATCTTCCCCTTTAAAGCATCAAGCTGGAAGGTGACTACTTAGTCCTAAACTAAAATAATTTGCAAAAATTTAGATTCTTTTTAGTCAAGAAGAATATATTACATGAAATGAAGCCAGCAAAGTGAATATGACTTTCCCGTTTTGCATTGCATCCACTTTCCGTGTAGCAAAACTCCTTCCGTCGCTCATACGATGAACTTGATATATAATAGGCACTGGAAAATAATTATTTTCAGTATGTCTATTCTGGTTATTATTCTCTGCCATAGCAAACAAATGAACTAGAAGTACAAATGATGTAGTTTAAGTACAAGGATGGTAGGATGCATACAAAGATTTTCAGATCATAAAAGTAAAATGCATGATTGTGTTAATTATCTTAAACGACAGAAACTTTAGAATCTATTCACAAAACAAAGTCAACAAGAAAACAGCTTTAAAATATTATTGAACAGAACCCTGGAACCCTTTTTCATGATTTATTTCACTATATGACACTGCAATATAATTTTATGTTTCTTAGTTTACGCATGAATAATAGCATTCACATCTCAATTCTCATCACATGCGAAAAGAAGTAAAAGAAAAAAAGAAAGGGAAGTTACATCCACAGCAGAGCATTGTCGTCAAAGTTAAGTGATTAGAAATGCTTACAATTTAAGTCTCCTATGCGAAGAAAATAGGAATGCAAACTATGAAGTAACTTAAGACTGTCAACAGATTTTGATGCTGCAGCTAGTGCCTGCAAGTTAGATATCATCTTGTAAGAAGTCTATATATAGGAGCTGCAACTAACATGACCAGCCTGCTATAATATGAAGAAGATAATGCAGTTTTGTCAAACCTGTCCAACCAGCTGTCCCCCAAACACCTTTCCAAATCTTGGAGCATCTGGAAGAGTGATTCCTTGGAAGGTATCTACCTTCCAAAGAGAATAACAATAAGCTATAAGCTGAAGTCCAGGTTAAGCATTTTACTATTTACTAACAAAGAAACAGTTACGTCCTCATATACTATGGTGCTGCTTGCTATGAAAGATAAACCTGGAAAAACACATCAGACTATTTCTATTTACCCTTTTAAAGTGGAAAGTGTGTGTGTGTGTGTGTCCATATTCAATGATATTTAAATATCAGTATCGTCTTTCCTTTCCTTCTCCCATTTTTATTAGCTTTCATCATATGCATGTGAACATGTCTTTTCAAAGTGTCATGTGTAAGTGTAAGGAAACAGGTATGTCAAAATGAGAATAATGTCATAAGTGGGCGCAGTTTCTAATATAGAAGAATACAATATTATTTTTCTAGTGCAAATAATCATCCATCAAAGACTTATTGCGCAAACACTTTGTAGAAATTATATGGGTTAGGTATGAAGAAGGAAAAGAGAGGATAAAGATTGTGAATAATAATATTCTCTTATATATAAAAGCACAGTGGATGTAATAAAAAAGATAAAATACCAAGCTCTATTAATATCAAAAGAAAACTATTCAGCCTCGTTAAAAATAAGGAAACAAATCATGAAATCAACAAAAATATGAAACCTATTCATGTGAGATCATCAAAGATACTCAATTATTCTAAGATATAATCATGATATCATGAAATATTCTCAAGATATTCTAACACACTCCAACAAGAAGAAATCAAGAATTCAAACCTCTAATGGTTCTAATTGCAATACATTCTCCACAGATGAGGGTCTCTCAGGACATTTTTCTGCGGTCCATATAAACTTTGGCCATAGCAGTGCCAAGTGCTTCCGAGGCAGCACTAAGCATGTTAGCTGTCGCAGCAAACAACAACAGTCACCATAGCAGTAAATAATTCACTTCACTTGAGCGTATATCAGATTCTTCTACACTAGATTATTAAATTGGAAAGTAGTAGGAAAAGAAACTAAAATGAAACCTTAGACAAAGCAACAACATCTGTGAGATGAACTGTATTTGACAAACCTGAAAGTTGCACGTTCACATTATTCTTAGATATTAATTGACAAAGTAACAGAAAAATCTCTTGCATCTCTAATGACCAAACATAAATCCAGAAAAAAATAAATAAGATGCACAAGAACATTGGTATACTTGGAAAATGAATGACTAGTTTAACCCACAAAAAGGTTAAAAGAGAGAGAGAACATAGAATTATAGTGGCAAAGTCCTAGGGGCCTACTTTTTTTTTTTGAACAAGCCTAGAGGCCTACTTATTTGTGATGGTAAGAAATATTAGCACAAAGAATGAACCATTAGAGAAATCATGACAAATTGACAATCAAAACCAGTCAACTGTTTTCTGACTAACTTTAAGAAACCACTTCCCAGAAAGAATCATGTTTTCTAGATGAGATAAGAGACTTCATGTGAAGTTAGAAAATGATGACCTAATTGATGAACTTCACAGTGCAGAAGAGAAAATAATTAAGAATAACCAAATCGCGATGGCACAAACTACCTGACTAGCATATGCTATGTGGCATGAAAGAAAAATACTTAATCTTAAACAATAAAGTGCAATTTGAGGCATAAGAAGTTTATTACCACAACCAAAGTAGTCATATTTATTCAATTGGAACTCAGGGCGACTTTCATCACTGTCACTAACAGATCCAACAACCTCGGCCTACAAGCAATGAGGCTAGACATTTAGCAACAAAAAAAATTGGCCAAATGAAATGCCAAGTAAATGCAACTCATTGTCATTTTATTAGCCTCTAGATTGGTGCAGGATGATACCAAAGTTGTCCTACACTAATATCCAAAGCAATTCAATCCAATTTGGTCGTCGTTTTTGTTTCTGTAAGGTCTATGATATGAAGATATTAACATACCTCTCCATCCCATATGAAGTAAGTGCCATCTCCTGGTTCACCCTCACGAGCAACATAATCCCCTCGCTCTACAAAAAAGAACCATCGATTGAGAATTGAAACGGCAATGCTTGTATCCTCCAATCAATTGTTACAATTCTAAATGATTCAATTGACTAGCTAACAAAGTTACAATGGATAAAGAGACTGCATAATGAAATAACGTCTTAATGAAAAGTTTAAGAACAATTTAAGATCATATTCTCAGATAATTCATTGTGATGGTTCAGATGATTCAAAACGTCAATGCCTGTATCCTCCAATCGATTGTTACAATTATAAATATTAAATACCATAATAAAAACCAACTCGCAAACGCATCCTAAATGCTTGTTTAGATGACACTTTTGCAAGAGTTAAAAGCATTGTATGAATTAAAGCCTGGGTTTGCTTGCGTGTCCACTTATCCATTCTTCAAATCACTTTCATACATTCACTTTTAACTTAAAATCAATTTTCACGACCAAACAGACACAAATTCATGTTCACCATAATCAATTCACCTAATTTCACTTCATATCATTCCCAAACTCAAATCCAAATATTAAACTAATCTTTTCATGATCAACTTTTCCAATCCAAAACATTAATTAACAAACAATTCACTTTACTTCATATTCATACAAATCATATACAAATTCTTCATAATCTCAATACAACTGAAACATAAAAATATCATTTGAATTCCATAAATTTGAATAAATACCATAGTGTTTAACAATCACAAGCTCTGATATCTTCCTTATAGACGAACTAGGTAGCCTCTGTAGTAACGGAACGCTTCCAAGAAACTCCAAAACTGCGAAAAATCACACAAACGAACCGAAAATGAATCGATTAAACAAATAAATCATCATTCTTACGCAAATTCAAACACATCAAACTGAAAATCGTAGTAATTTTTCAACATTTTTCATAGAGAGGATTTCGTAACAGAAATTTACCTTCTTCTTTGTGCTCCATTTCCAGAGCGATTTTACCGCACGTGTAAAACCTTTCTGCGTTCTCGCACACAAATTTTCATGCTATATATATGTATGGAAGAAGGAGGAGTGAGGATCTGGTGTGAGGTGGTGTAGTGTAAGAGTATGGAACTTTGGAGGTTTTGACCAATAGCGATGCAGTGATGCTGAAGATGAGTGTGTGGTGTGTGGAGAGATTAAAAAACTTCGGCGTCCACGTGAACAACGATGGTCGGTGAAGCAAATTTCTATGTTTTTATTTATTTTTTATTTAATTAATTAATTAAAGGTTTGACTGAGTGTTAAAATGGTGACCATGCTTACTTAGACCATTTTTTTGTCATCCTAAAAAGCATTAAAATAAAAAAAAACTCTTGCATCAAGTTATTCAAACACCGGGCCAACATGTTTATATTTGTAAGTTACTAGGTTTTTAGTTCCGCGTTGAATATAAATTCAGTGTTTGGAATAATGTCATCGATGTTTAATTTTGTTTCTTGTAGATTGACCTTCTGATTCATACCCACCTTCTTCCATGTTGCGTGCCCTTGCATCCACGCCCACGTTTTATATTCTACAACAACTTCAGTAGGAACACGTGTCTAATCAGTTTCTTTTGGAGTTTCGTCATAAGCTTTTGCAAGGTACCCTTCATTATCCTTATTCAATTGTTAATGGTATTGTCCTTCAGAAAAGAATGTATGTTCTTAGTCCATCATCATCTTTTTGCAACCAAGTCATCAATGAGTTTCATGAGACATGAATCGGTGGTCATGTGGGCGTCAAACGCACCTTGGTTCGACTTACTACCAAGTTTTTGGCCCAAAATACGTTGGTCCGTGGAAACATTTACATCGTAATGTCTTATATGTCAATAAATTAAGCATTCAACACAAGTTCTTGTCAGCCTTTTGCATACACATCTGACTCTCCAAAGGTTGTATGAGAGGACATCACAATGGATTTCATTACCAACCTTCCACCTTGGCAAAGGTTCACACTCATTTTTGTCATTGTTGATCGATTATCCAAGTTTGTCCCTTTTGGCGCACTGCCCACGTCATTTATTGCTTCTCGGGTTGCAGAACTGCTTGTTTCTATGGTTGTTCATCACCATGATTTCCATCGGTCCATTGTCTCTGATTGTAGCCTGGTTTTTCTAAGCTCATTTTGGCGGAAATTGTTTGAATTGAGTGGAAAAAAGTTATCCACGACCAGCGTGTATCATCCCCAAACCAATAGTCAATCCGAGGCAGTTAAAAGAACTCTGGAGCAATACCTTCACGCTTTTACGCATAAACCTTCTTATTGGGTTTCTCTTTTACATTGGACTGAATTTCACTACAACACAAGTTTTCATAGTGGACTGAAAATGTAACCGTTTCAAGCATTGTTTAGCCGGAAACCACCCTCCATTTCGCTATATATTCGTGGCTCTACTAGTACCATCCTAATGTTAGATGAAGCTTTACTTGACATAGACGAGCTCTTATAGACTCTGAAAGCCAACCTGTTGGCAACTCAAAACTGTATGACACAACAAGCTAATGCTCACTCTTGTGACTTCACATTTGCGATAGATATTGACCTGATAGGGGTTCACTTGCAACCTTATCATCAAAATTCTCTTTATCGTCAACATCAACACAAATTGTCAAAGATGTTTTATGGATTGTTCTGCATTACCGAACATATTGGACATGTTACATACTGACTTTACATATTTGAGAGTAATCGTATTCACCCCATTTGTCATGTTTCAAACTTGAAAAAATACCGGAGCCATGTTATTACTCCATCTTCTGAACTTCCAGTTGAAAGCTTTGAAAACTAGTCGGTTGAGGGCCCCTTAGCCATCGTTGCCACACACATTGTACTACACAACAGTGTCCTGGTACAATAGGTTCTCGCTCAACGGTGTCCCTCTTTTTGGTTTAATCCTCCTTCCTTTTTGTTTCTTTTCGTCGTGGTTTGCTTAATAAAAAAAATGTACAATCTAATTAAATAATTTATTTTAAACGATATCAATGATATTTAATTATCATTATATATTAAACAATGTGTTGCTGTCTATTTTCATTATATAAAGAGTGTGTGCTACTTGACATGTATTGTAAAACGGTATTTAGTGTTACTTTTTTGACAATTATTAAATACTATTTGTTTTGTCCAGAATATTTTTTTGAGGTATCTTCAGAATATTATTATATACCCTTAAGTTGTCAATTTGAACTACTCAAAATAAATTTTCGATATAGATCAAATAATTTTAAATTTTACATGTTTATGATAAAAATTACTTTATTAAAAAATTATCTAATTAAATTTAGTATTAGATAAATTTAAAATTATGATTAAATTATTTAATTAGGTAAAAGCTTAAAAAAGAGTTACACTGTAATTTAACATACCCTTTATATATAGATATATATATATAGATTAAAAAAAGTCATCTTTAACTTAACTTAATTGAGAGGGACATTGTATAATACATGCATGGGTCATAGTTCAAATATGAATATCTACTTATTCATTTTATAAAAGTGAATTTCTAACTATTAGATTGCCGGACTAAATACTTGCTAAAATCGAGCAACCTTTGTATTGTCAAAAATTGCATTTATAGAAATCATAGATTTTTTTTTGTCAAGTAATTCGGTGGCTGAAGCTATCACATTTTAAATATGGAGAAGTGGGATATCAAATGTTCGAATTCCTACCCTTGCATGTATTATACAATATCCCTAGCAACTGAGTTAAGCTCACGAAGACAAAATCATAGATTTGTTATTAAATAAAATATTGTAAACACGTTAATTATAATTAAACCCGCTCAAAAAGTTATAATTAAACTTGTGTTAAGTATTATTTTAATAATCTAGTTATTTTAATTTTTTTTGACAAGAGTTATTTTAAACTTGTTTATGTTGATGTATGTATTAACATATTTTAGCTAATGAAATGCAAATAATTTTTTCCTTAAAAAAATAAACATTTAGTTGTATGCTTGATTTAACTTTTGGAGGACTTAAAAGTTAAAATTGATTATGGATAATAGAATCGATTTTGATGTGTTTGATTTTTCTAAAGTATAACTTTTATTTAATATATTAAAAAATAAATCGTTTTACTTTAAACTCAATTTTAATCACAATCAAATTTTCTTGACTTAAAACCAAACTTAACTAAGTAACAAAAAAACAAAAAAGATCCAAACATAACTTACAAGAAAGTAGAAACAACTGCATAAATGGAATGGAATATTTATGATTCCTAACAGTACATTCTGAAAACCAACCCCATCAACACTCAGCATTCACCAATCATGCCCTTGACTATCTGGTATGTTAGTCTCGCCTAACTCTCTCCCTCAAACCTTCACCTACTCTTATGCCAGTGACAATTTTGCATCATACCCTCAAATTTTAGTTACTTCCACGTTTTGGGTAAACTCAATTTCTTCAATTTTCCTAAATTTTACCAACTGGGCCTCTTTCAAAACTCTTCAGGCTCTCTAATTCACCTTAAAGTTTAGATTTTTATACTTTCTCTATTCTACTCCTTAGTTTTGTTCATTGGCACCATCTAATAGTTTTTGCTCACTTTCTATGCTTTAATTTTGGTATAGTTATTAGGTTCGAATCTTCTCTAGTTATTACGTGCCAATAATTCCTGTGTTGGCCTAGTCATACAGGGATTTTGCTTTGACTTCAATTGACCCCTTGCTAGTAGACGGGGGATTGATTCCCCCAGATTAGTCTGTCCTTGAGCCGGATACTGAGTTTCCGGAAGAAAAAAGAAACTGATCTAGTCATTCCTATTAAAATATTATAGGCTTTGTCAAATAGTGGCTATAGTAGTATTATAGCACTCTAGCATACTGGAATTTGAACAAACTGCTACTATTTTCCGCGATTCGCAATTGACAACACGGTTATTACCTGATCCAAATCCAACCGTAGTGTGTGAACTGTTATTTTGGTCTGGAACATTTGTCAACATGATTGAATTGAAGTATAGGCATTGATGTCATTTATCTGTGGGCTTCCTATACTTGAGTGTGTTTATTGTCTGGGTTGTACTCGTTGGGCTTGGAAAAAATGTCTATACACTGCAGGCTACGAGAGTGAAAATTGGGGCCTAGCCACTGCAGAAGAGTTTGAGCCTATACCACGAATTTGTCGCACAATCTTAGCTGTTTACGAAGATGATATTCGTAATCCTCAGTGGGCCCCCGAAGGTGGTTATGGCATTAATCCTGATTGGATTGTCTTGCGGAAGGATTACGGGGATAACCGAGGTTGGGTTACTCCATACATGATATACCTTGATCATGATCGTTCGGAAATTATACTGGCTGTTAGTGGACTCAATTTAGCAAAGGAAAGTGATTACCTCGTTTTGCTTGATAACAAGCTTGGACAGACGGAATTTCATGGTGGATATGTTCATAATGGGTTATTGAAGGCAGCGGATTGGGTTTTTGATGCGGAATGGGAGGTTCTAAGGAAGTTAATAGCGGAACATCCAACTTATATGTTGACGTTTATTGGACATTCACTTGGTGCTGGGGTGGTGGCGTTGTTGACAATGATTGCGCTTCATAATCGCGACAAATTGGGGATACAGAGAGACAGGGTAAAATGCTACGCCATTGCTCCTGCCCGATGTATGTCTCTCAATTTGGCTGTAAGATATGCGGATGTGATCAATTCTATCGTACTACAGGTCGGATAGTTTCCTTTTGTTCTTATAAACTTAGTATTTGATTGATTTGCTCAACATTGACATGTTATAAAAGGATAAGATTATTTGTGAAAGTTGATCAAGACATGTACAAAGTGATCACATATATTGCTTTGAAATATTTCAAACAATAAATAAACACCTGCTTTTGGGAATTGGAATTTATATCACAATGACATTTATTCTGTTGTTAATTTGTTATTTTTATAGAAGAGATCATATGTAGAACCTAACCATAAAAGAGAGGGACCTTCCTGATTTCTTATCTATCAATTTATTAGTTTTGTGCACTAATATTCTATACTTGTTTTCTCCTCCTAAGCAGGACGATTTTTTACCTCGGACAACCACTGCTCTGGAAAGCGTCTACAAGTCACTTTTGTGGTAAGATAATTATTCTGACTTCAGTTCAGTTTTATTTTATGAATTAATGCCAAAGACATCAACAATTAATTTTACCAAGCCATCTGAGTAGAGAGCCAACATTGTTTAGAGATTTAAGTGTGCGTGCATTGTCATGGTGGAATAATTTAAAACTATTCATTCAAATTGCATGTTATCAAATTGTCTCATGGTGGCTCGTGGCTCCATGGCCTTATGGCATGGCGGATTCTGTACCAGCCACCATAGGTATTAGGATGCTCCAACACACTTTAGCATAATTAAACTAAGTTCACTTGAAAGATATAATGGGCCTACGCTTTGTTCATGCTTCAAATCCAAAAGGGCTTATACTTGACAGGGTGATGTCAGAGACAGAAGTCATAAGGCCTAAACTTATCAGCTTTAAGCTTTTAGAAGATTGTCCTTATTGACACATCTAATCCTCTTATGTTTTTAACATTCTTACCTACTGAATGTATTTTTTATTTACCTTTTTATCATATCAGCTGAACACTTCTCTTGGTGGAAAATAAGTTCCATTGTTCTTGAATTTGCGTCTTGGTGGAAAACACTTCTACTGGTTAATATGGTATTCTTTTTGCCTCGGTGAATACCGCAAATCTGATTTATTCTGATTTTAGGATTTGTTGAATGAAGTGTGGTATGACGAGTTCATAATTTTTATTTTATTTTAATTAAAGTGACATTAATGGTCATTTTACAAGTGTCTCACAAAGGGGATTTGAGATTTTGAGCTCTGTCCCCTTGAAGTTACCAAGTTAAGCTCTTATCACTGACGACACGTTGTGGACAGTATGACGAGTTCACAATTATTACCACAGGAAATAAGATTTTCAATTTTTCATGCATATGCGTTGGATTATTTTAATTCAGCTTTTGCCATTAGGATGAGCTCCAAACATTGTTATTCCTTTCATGCTTATGCATTGGATCAGTGAAATTCAGCTTTATGAGCTACAGTGGTTGTTTTCCTTTCTTGGCAGTTGGCCTTGTTTATTGTGTCTCATGTGCTTAAAGGATACTTGCACACTGGAAGAGAAGAAACTTCGAGACCCAAGGCGTCTGTATGCACCTGGCCGTCTCTATCACATTGTCGAGCGAAAGCCCTTCAGGTACAGTATGGTGCTCTCTTAACAAAGTTTCACTGTGCATCTATTTATCTTGTACCATATGATGCCTTACTGAACTAACAAGGATGATCTTCTGATAGTCCTTGCGGCCATTATGTAATCCAAAATCACGAATTTTAACATTAAAAGCTATTATACTTTGTAAGTTTCTAATCATGGTCGAAGATAAGAAGAGTCAATTAATTGTGGAGGAACATGATGAATTTGATCTAAGGGAGTTGATTTTATCGTGTGAATTCTGCTCAGGAGGCATTCAGTAAACATTCTCATTCATTAGATTTTTGCTGAAAGGTTTACACACCTGTAGGCTAATCAACTTTATTTTTATTTTAAAAAAAAAAGTTTTGGTCAAGTGAAGCCTGTGATTTTTTGTCCTAATTTGGTATTAAAATTTTTATGATTTGAAAAACTAGTTGTGTTCCAAACCCAATCAGTTTGTGGGGACCTGCTCCAACACAGTGCCAATTATGAAACACGGACACGACACCAACATTTAACACAAAATAATTAGGGAAAACTGAAGTAATTGAATGCAGCCACTTGTGTCAGTGTCTTGTCGGACAATTGTACGTGTCATGTCAGATACGGGATATGTCTTCAATCTGAAGTGTCAATGCTTCATAATTAGGAGAAATGTTTACTCTAGTAAAAATAAAGATGGGTCCATAGAAAGTTTTTATAAGTTTGGCTTTACTCTAGTTGTATATAATATTATCTGTTGTCTGTAATATTGTTCATAATAGAACAACATGGTGTCATTTCCTCACTTTGCGATAAAAGACTTTGGTCATTGGTTGTTTTGCTTAAATTGAAGTCTACCTCACTAAATTACGGTTTGATGCATAAATATGTTAAATTTTTACGCCTATGTACTTAAATTTACCAAGTTATTGTATTCGATGCGTCGAATATTATCTGTATGCAGCAATAATTTCTAGTTTCGCCTCCTGATTGCAGGATAGGAAGATTTCCCCCTATTGTTAGGACAGCAGTCCCTGTCGATGGAAGGTTTGATCATATAGTTCTTTCTTGCAATGCAACTTCTGACCATGCCATCCTTTGGATTGAGAAGGAATCCCGACGGGCTCTTGATGTAAGCTATTAGCTTCTTTCAGTATTAGCAGAGTTTCTACCTAAACAGTAGACATGGCATACAGTTCTCCGTAACTTTTGCTTAATTCATTTTGAAACTCTGGCTTGTGTTCTGTGAGTGATCATAAGTTCAAACCAATATTTGTTGGAAAATCAGGAAGATCGTTCACTCTTTGCTGTATCAGAACATGAATATGAAGCTGAGTTTTGTAATTGCATGCCAGTTTCTATTTGTAGAGATATTTTAATGCGCTCTAATCTTGTGACACGTAGTCTTCGATTAAGAAATTATATAAAGCCACACTTAAATGTTGCAGTAAATATTATCTTGTCCTGTCCCCAACCTTTAGTGAACACTTATGAGTGATGACTAACCCTTGTTGTGTTGTGTTGTGTTTTTTTTTTTTTTTTTAACAGCAGT
>Ga0228711_1006355_pt1 | contig 17595 bp, 9 predicted proteins | sample MedpolnodulmetaG_2_FD_177996 | JGI IMG/M metagenome (GOLD analysis project Ga0228711, IMG submission 177996) | Root nodule microbial communities from Medicago polymorpha collected in Santa Monica, California, United States - brown nodules | ecosystem: Host-associated > Plants > Roots > Nodule...
AATCTTAAAAAATCTCTATTATAAATCCATTTTCAAAATCCTGATTGTAAAGAGTCATTTAAAGAAAGTCTTTTAAAATCCAACAAAATCAATATAATCTCACAAAATCTTTTAAAATCTTCAAGATTTTTTTTGACAAAATTGTCTCTTAAAATCTTAATCCAATACATCCCCCTAAAAGTAAAATTCACGTATTTTCTTTTACAAGAGTAAAATACACTTGATGAAAAATATAAATAATAACATACATTACAACTTAAGATAAAAAAAAATAAAAAAAACTATGTTAATATTTATATGAATATAATCAAACATCACTTGATTCTTACAACTTAAGTCATGGACATGAAAGTATAATTTCATTATGAAACTACAGACCTCTTGAGTGTGCTCCCAAGTTCATCACTATCAATTTACAACCATATTACCTTTGATTACATTCATATATGTACAATGTAGTAGTCATGCATAGCATCAGAGGAGCTTTTACTAAGAGATGAGCACAAATTGCAGCTATACTATATACAAATTGCATGTTGAAACATATCAGGAGTAATCTAATACATACATTTCCACTTGAATGACTATAGTAAACCAACTAATAGACACTTCAAATGCCTTGTCACTTGTCAGAATCACAATTCATTGTATACTCGGACACGTCGTTAGAACATTTGTTCATCAGCTGAAGTATAAGAAGCTCAAACAATCACAGAGTTCACTCATATTGGACTTGCTCTTGATATCTGCAATGAAAGAAAGGTCATGTGATATCTTCAGCATGGATGCATGTAATCTGCAACATTTGCAATGTATTATTATGATTATGATAGGAAACTTAATATTCTAGAGGTTCTTTACTCGAACCCTGTTTGGATAAACAACTTAATCAAGCGCTTACAGTATAAGCACTTATTTTAGAAGGGCTTATGTATAAGATTATTTATATAACAAAAAATAAAATAAAGTCAAACTATTTTCACATAAGCTACAAGTTGTTTTCATAAGCTGAAAACAGCTGATGACACATCATAAGCTGTTTCCATAAGCTCCTTGACGAGTCTCATAAATACTTAAGATAGTAGGTAAGCTTAAATAAGCCAATACAAACAGATACTAACTTATTGTTGGGCGTCATGTTCTAACAGGTTGCATTGATTGAGCATGCAGTCCTAAAAAAAGACTGTTTTGAACTTAAATTTATGTGAGTATATTAAACAAAACAATGTGAATAATAAAGTGAACCTGATTCTTTGAACTTGTATCAGTAGTCCATGACCAAGGATGGTTTGAGCCAGATGCCTCGTTGGCGTGGCTGAAGAAAGTATATGTTCCTCCTGGTTCTTCCTGTATACTATCAATGCCTGGAGGCGGCATTTCTCTAATTATCCATAACAAATAAGCTGACGGCAAAGAAGAACCTAACAATTTAACAATAAAAGTCATTTGCCAATTGCCATAATCAGTAATCAAAATCTCAAATGAACACATTTTGATGAAGGAATTTAGCAGAAGAGATGTAAAGAATAAAGTCTCAATAATTACCTATAAAATAATAAATGATCAAGTAAACAAAAGCTTTAACTCCATATATGAACTTTAAATGCCAATGGTAGAAAAGCTGTCAATAGACATAGAATGAAAACAGCATAAGTACAAAAAGAACTTACCATTAGTGAAACCAGGAAAAAGTAAACTTAAAGGCAACTAAACTTACAGGGATATCTGTGTTCAGAGCTACTAATGCACTTGATGAAAAAGATATGATAGAAATAATTGCTAAACTGATAACCTGCATGTGCAGCAAATCCATCATAATGAGGTTAAATAGGAAATTATACTACTACACTCTAACTCTCTAAATAATTATATTTTCAATAGGAGTGGAGTACATACTATACATCAAACATGTTAGAATATATGAAAAATATCTTGATTACATCATAGAATAATTTAGAGTCTTTTGGATTATCTCTCAACAATTAACATTGATTTCTATAATTCCATTTATTTCATGATTTGTTTCTGTAAGCGTAAATGCAGTTAACAATCTAGGGTTTTGCAAGAAACCTTCCACATTTCCGATGAAGCATTCTCGGATCGTACTTTCCTTAATTTGAAGAATAGAAAGAGACCTGAAGAGGAAAATTGTTGACGAAGAAGAAAATAATTGACTTAATGGATTATAAACTAAGAGATACTTAAAAGGGAGAAAAAGAATACAGAGTAGCTTACCATAGCAGCCTAATGCTCCAGCCAATATAAGTATCATTACTGCAAGAAATGATTCATATACCTACATAAGTTGCAACTTAAACATGTTAATGTGCCAATAATACCCTTTTATCTCCAACGAGATAAAAAACAGTGTTGTTAAATAGTGGTTATAGAGCTATAGCTTAGAGGAATTTGAACATATCACTATTATTCCACAATACATTGTTTAGTATAAAATATTGTCTAATAATGGCTATTACAGCACTATAGCATTGTTGTGTAGCAGAATTTGAATAAGCCGCTATTTTTCACAATTCGTGATTGATAACACTGATAAAAATCTAGGTAATGCTTGGATTAGTATTCAGTACCCGAGCAACAATTGACGGATCTATTGGATTCTTGTCATTTCCAACGCAGATCAGTATAGCAAATGCCATCATCACAACAAAGATCAGAACCACAATCTGGAGGAAGAAAAGCATCAAATCCACTTGACATATAGAATTTAGAAATTTTTATTTTTTGGATACAAAGAATTAAGTGATTAGACTTATTCTTAACAAGGCAAAAATTCGTTGATCTATTCCCTCTACCATTACGACATATTTTTGTCGGCTACCAATGTGAACGCCTTGGATTGAGCAACATCTCCGGCGGCTTTTGATGGGACCTAAACCATGTTGTTCCCTCATACCTTCCAACAAGGCCTGCTGGGTCCTATTTTCGACATTATCCTCGTCGTCCAATTCTTCTTCATTTTCTTGATGGCAATGGTCGACCCTACAAAATTATTGTCCGCAGAAGATTACATACACTACGTGAATAATCGTTTCACTTTACAAAAGAGCCTTAAATTATGTACAGTGACCAAGATTTAACAACTGATATGTGCATTACGATATTTTTTTTAATTCATCGATGCCATGTCATACCAGAATGATAGCAGGAGTAGAAATGCGGCTAGAAACATGACTTTGGGAGAGGCTGCAGCAAAATTTCATTAGTTAGAATGCATAGTAACCAATCAAGTTTCAACGAAGAGACTTCGAAAACATGAATTTTGAATGTACATGCATTCATGATTGAATAAATCATACCCATAAGAATAAAACCGCAAACACCATACCAGCAATACCACCCATTACAAGTAGCAAAAACAGTACTTGCAAAATATACACAGTACCCTGTGAATACAAGGGGGGAAATATGTTAAAAATTATGGAGTGTTGAATGAACAGAGTAAGTTAACATGTAGAGTTTCGTAATTCTGAACTTAACGCATTGAATTGCAATGCAAGCTAACAACACAGCATATTGAAGTGCTTACAGAACTAACTTTCAATATGAACATCATAAGAAAGTTATTCCAGCTTTAAAATGATCAACTTTTGGCAAAGAAACTAGTCAGAAATATGAGTTCAATTCTCATCAAATGTGATATAGGGAGTATTGCTCATTGCATCTAATAGAGAATCTTAGTCTTACCTAAGTTGGAAGTTCCAACCATGATATGAAGTACCTGAAAAATAGTAGCTTTTATAGTCAGAGACCCTATTTCATGAAAGTAAGGAACATTATTGGAGAGATTAAAGAAATGTTAAAGAATAAGAGGAGGGTAAAATTTCTCAGGACCAAGGCACAGAATGTTAGAATGTACTTCAAACACTCGCATCAATAAAGACAATTTGAAATAAAAAAATCCGATATTACTAACTTTTTGGCGTGTCCAACCAATTTGTCGATTTCGCATGTGAATCCTGAGGACCTGCCATGTGATAGTGCAAAGTTTTGTCACACAAGAACAAATAAACAAGAAATAATTTGGATTATTGTAACTAAGCTTATGGGATTTCAGGGTTAAAATCGGCACATTAAGCAAAATCGTAAAAAAATATTTTACAGTATATTCATTTGTATGTAAGACACAAAACACAAAAACTGCTGCTTCAAATACTTTAACCAGTGATCAAGGGACTGCTAGCAAGTATCACATGATAAGAAAACTTTCTCGCTCTTTTTTCCGGGCAAACTTACCGGAAAGACTATAAAGCATAAACAGAATGGGTAGAGTTTTACACAAAAGGATGCTACACTGAAAGGATAACAGTTTTACCTCTCTCCTTGGCTTACTCTAAATTGCTCACAAATAAACAAGTAACCTACTAAACTTGAAAAACAATGCCAGTAGAACTTACTCCCTTTGTTTACAAGTAAGATTTATAAGAAAGAAATTAACTTATGAAAACATATTGTTATTCAGTTGTGTTATTTGAATAATAAAAACTGGACTACTTTTGCGACAACAACCTAAGCAGTCAACGTAGTTCAAATAGACGATTAATTACGTTCAACAAATGGTTAATAGATATACGAAGTTTCAAAACTCATTAAGCATTATCCTAACTTCATTAACCACAAATTTGAATGTGATTAATCACAACTTCAAGGTCTTCAAATCAACATGCAGTTGAACACCTGAAAATTATGGTTAACCATGTCCAAATTCATGGTTAATGAAGTTACGTTGGTGGTTAATGATATTTGACACCTAGTATACACCAGACAAGACACTGACACCGATAAAATTTCGAGAAAATCACATAATTCAATATAATCACAAGTGTCGGTGTCATCTCATGTCGGACTCCGACACGTGTCGGACACCGGAACACTCCTTCAATCAGAAGTATCCGTACAGCAGACCCCTAAACTCTCACCAATGAAGAAAAAGGATTTATGAAAAAGCTACTCCACACCCCAGATACTTACTTTAAGCATCAAAACATGCACAATTTACTGATCAACATGCTTGAATGCTAAAAAGGATAAGTGAAAGAAATGAATATTAAAACCTGAGCAAATGTAATGAAGGCAATAAATCCATCAACACAAGCCAGAGCTACATTGAGAATGATCAAGTCAACAGTGAAGCAATTCCAATCCTCAGTCATAGATTACAACGATCCTTTTCACCTTACCAAAAAAACTAACAAGTTGTTTTGGATGGAAAATTCCAGAAGAAGAAAAAACAGAATAACAACAAAAAAAGAAAAGACAGTGTGACAGATAGGCAGGTTTTGTTAGTTGGTATAGGACTAAGTACAAGGAAGATGCTGTCTGATTCTCTTTCTTGACTTTGTCTCAAGACTTTTTGTTTTTGGCAACTGGCAACAATTTAGTTGGGGCCATTAACAACGTTATATTTATCAAAGACTTTCCTCATTGACCCCATTTTTTTTAAGGGAGCCTTTTACTGAACTTTTTTGAAAAAGTTAATTTTAATTTTAATGTTTGATTCATTTTTAAATTGTTGATTACTGATTAATGATCAATAGTAATTCATTTAGTAATGCTTGCAACATCTTGGACTTACAGGTACTATTTTATCGTTGGCATCTTTAACATGCAAACAAATTTGATGATATTATGTGATAGTCTTAAGTGTTACACTTTGTGGGGTGTTATACTTAAAACAAGGTAGGATAAAATTAGATTAAGTGTAGTCTTATTAATCTGATGAATTGATGATACTATGGGGACTGGACTTTTGATGTCATTGTACAAACAATGGGGTGTTACTCGCTACACTTTTGATGTTATAGTGTTAACTTCATCAGAAAAGTCATTTTCATGACTTCACCATAGAATTTTCCTTTTTTTAAATGATCAATAACAAATTCAAATCTTAATTAAATATAGAGTTAATTAAGAAAATGGTTTATGAAAATGCTGACCGAAAATTTTACTTTTTTTAGCAACTTAAAATAAAATCCTCGATATTTATATGAAATATTTTTAAGGAATGTGGATCATTTACTTAATTAACCTTTAAATATAATAAAATTAAGGCTTAATTGCATGTTTGGTCTCTTATGTTTATTTTAGGTTCAATAGTCTCTTATGTTTTAAAAGTTTTAAGTTGGTTCCTTATGTTCTAAAAGTCTAAGTTGGTACAAAACGTTATCACATTGGAATTAGCTAGTCACTTGGCCATTTTGAGGAGGGGGTTTGAGAAAAATGGAGTCTTGAATTTAACTTGTTCACAAAATCAGTTTAAAACACTTTTGTATTTTTTATTTATTAAACTCAATATTAGGTGGTGAAAGGAACTAACTTATTTCAACATGACTAATGTGTTGGACTAGCTTCAAAATTTAAAAAAAAAAGGGATTAACTTAAAACTTTCAAAACATAAGCGCCACTTTGAAACCTAAAATAAATATAACAGACCAAACATTCAATATTCAATTAAGCCTAAAATTAAAGTATTGAAGCGGCCAAAATTGTTAGGCCTAATGTCGTAAACAGTGACTCCTCCACATATGTGAGTTCTCGAGTGGTGATTATCATTTCGTCTATTTTTTTTAAGTATTGTATTGTATAATGGATAATTAATGAGTTTTTCTAATCGTAAACCAAAGTATTGACAAAAATAATGAATCAACTAGTATGGACACTCGTGCCAAGCACGGGCTAGATTTTCGTCATTCTCAAGAGATAGAATATTGTGATATAACAAATGTCAATTAAATCTCAACATTGGATAAAATATTGGAGGTTCAAGAACAAATAAGTGAAAAATAAATTCATATACTTGAGCTTTAAAATTTTGGATGAAAATGTAACATCATTATCACTCGTGTGATTGCTCTTTCTACAATATATCGATTCACGCAAGTGCTGACTTCCCATAAGTCCCAATGGTGATATCATATCCGCTTCAACATTTTTGGGGAGCAGAAATGGTTCGTGGTGGTGGATCGTGGACACAGAGAGTTTCATACTTGATGGAGAAATGTTAATGTGTCAAATGTGAGTTAAAATAACACATTGAATTCAATAGTAGATGTTGAGCAACATATAAGTGAGATGACTCATATATCTAATGGCTTAAGATGTTGGGTGAAGTTGTGATGTCAATCTCACTTGTGTGCTTGCTTTTAACCTAATGTTATGATACAACTCAAAAAAGGTTACCGCGAAATTCCCAACATTATGACAATTTGTCTTGTTATTTTCTTTGGTGTCATTTGTTTAATTTTTAATCTTAAATTTTAGTTTTGGGATGTTATTTGTTTTCGAGCAATTTTTTATTCAACCTCTATTATTTTATATTCCTTCACTTTTGGTCTTTGGTCCGATTTTACAGTGGAAAAATGTAGACATGTTCTGCTACGTTGACAAAATACATATTTATTAGACATTAAATTGATCTGATTTTTTTTAATGAATCTATTATTTTGATAGCATAATTACCCAGTAATTTCCAACTCTTTCAACAAATTCATAAAAATTACCAGTAGGTCATTATGTTCCATATACTCTCACAAATAAAGCATATACTCCTTAGTTTTTCCCTTATCATTTGTCTAGTGTACAAATTCCTTTTTCACCTTATTTCTTTTCTAATTTACTTTCTCTTTTCTTTTGAAACAAAGGAACACAAACATCCATCTATGAAACCGCCACCACCACATTTTTTTACCTTGTTGTGCCTTTCAACTTATTTGATTATCTCATCACATCCCATATACAAATAGTTTCACACTTGAGGGAAAGACGTTAATGTGTCGTGTGTCATTAAAAATTCTACATTGTATGTAAGAGTAGATATTGAACAACATATAACTGAAATGACTAATATACCCAATGTTTTATGGTTTTGAATTTAGACGTGGTGTGAACTTCACGTGTGGGGTTTCTCTTTGTCAAATGAGATGATCAAACTTATTGTAGGCACTCTAAGAACTTTGAGCATCATGGTTAATTGTTTTGTTAGTTTTTGAATTTCGTTTGCATAACTTTTTATATTACACGTTTTTGAATGTCATTCACTTTCATGCAATTAATTTTATCCAACCTCTATTATTCAAAATACATTCACTTTTTCTTTTTGGTGGGATCTAACAATGGAAAAATGCATGTGTTTTACTGAGCTTAAATTTTTTATAGGTAGAATAAATACTCATAAATATTCAACTTCTTCAACTAAACCATAAAATTATCAATAACTCGCTCAATTTTCAATACTTCCATGGATGAAACACTTACGACTTTTTTCCTATCATTTCTCTCATTTTCAAATTACTTTTTCATATTCTTTCTTTTTCTAATTTCATTTCTTTCTTTTCGTGAAAGTTAAAATCATAAACCTATCTCCATGAAATCACCATCAATCCATCTTTTTAACCATGTTATGCCTCCGTCTGACCTTATTTGGTTATGTCACCAGATCACAGACGCAAAAAGTCTCACACTTAAGGAAGTTATGTCAATTCTCTCCAAAAAAAAAGGAAGCTATGTTAATGTGTCAATTGTGGTTTATAGTTCCACATTAGGTGAAATAGTAGATTTTGAGACACATATAAATAAGATGACTAATATAAAAGTAGATGTTTATTTTATATATTAGATTTAAATTTTTGGTTGTTGTTCGCTTTCATGCAATTTTTTAATCAATCCCTATTATTTAAATTTCTTCACTTTGTATATTTAGTGAGATTTAACCATAGAAAAATTCTAATGTGTTATGATGAATTAACAAAATACGTGCTTATTAGAATTTCTTAAATGTTATTGTGTTTTTTTAATTAAGTCTAATTTTTGGGAAATTAATTACTCAAAAATCTCCAACTCTTTTGACTCACTTTATTCTTTATAACCACATGGACAAAACACACAATATTTTTTTACCGGTATTATTTATCTCAATCTCAAAAAAAACAAAAAAATCACCTTCTTTCTTTTTCTAATGTTCTTTCTCTCTTCTCATGAAAGAAAGGAACATAAATCCCCCTCTATTAAATCACCATCAACCCACCTTTTTCATCTTGTTGTACCTCTGTTTGACCTTATCTGACTATGTCATATTATTACGGACATGAAGAGTCTCAAACTTGGGGAATAAATGTTAATATGTCAAATATGAGTTAAAGTTCTACAATTGATGGAGTAGTAGATGTTGAATAGCATACACGTGAGATGATTCATATATATGTGCCTGGATATTTTGAATGAAGATGTAATTTTAATCTCACTTGTGTGGTTTTTCATATAGTCTAATACGATAATACAACCCAATGTAAGCTCCATGAAAAGTACCAACGTTATAATAATTTGTTTTGTTAGTTTTTTGGTGTCATTTGTTTAACTTCTGTTTATCTTAAATTTTATATTTTTTTATGTCATTCACTTTCATGCAATTTTTTTTGTCAAGACAATTTTTTTTTAACCTCTATTATTTCAAATTTCTTCGCCTTTTTTAAAGTATGGGCAAAAGAGAAAGTTAGTTATAAGGTGTTAACCTTGTTGAGACGTCATAACTTTCTCTTGAAGCTTGCATTCTATTCCTTTATTAAAAAAAATAATTCTTCACCTCTGGTCTTTTGTGGGATCTCACAAAAAGGTAAATGTAGATGTGTTATACTACATTAACAAAATACATGTTTTTTAAACATTTAAAATTTATATGAATTTTTTTTTAATAAGTATAATATTTTTCCTTATTGTTTCTCTATGTTCAAATTCCTTTTTTATCTTCTTTCTTTTTGTAATTTAATTTCTCTCTTCTCATAAAAGAAATAATAAAAAAAACACCCCTCTTTTAAATCCGTCACCAACCCACCTTTTTTTACCGTGTTGTGCCTCTGACCTTATTAGGCTATCTCACCAAGTCACAAATATAAAGAGTCTCGCATTTAAAAGAGATATGTTAATGTGTCATGTGTGAGTTAAATTTCTACGTTGGATGCAAGAATAGATGTTAAACAACATATTAGTGAGATGACCCGTATACATAATATCTTAAGATTTTGGGTCAAAATGTGGTATCTGTAACAGCCCGATTTTGCTAGATTTATTCTATTAATTATTTATGTGTATTTATTGTGCTCTTATGTGATTAATTGCCTCTGTGTGTATTTTGGGTTAGGATTAGTGGATTTCGGTGCAGAAGGGTAATATGGTCATTTTAGACTCAGGGGTATTTTAGTAATTTTAAGAGCAGGGGTAAAATAGTAATTCATGGTGGGATTTATTTTTTTAAGTATTTCTAGGGGGGAACCTTATTATTTTACTAAGTTACTATTCGGTAGCGGTAATTAAGTTAGACCGGTAATTAATCGATAACATTAACCGTTAGAGAATAGAAAACTTAGGGGTTAGTTTATTAGTAATGTGAGCCCATTAGAACAATTGATTGGGTTAGGCCCAAATGTGAGAACTATATAAGCTTTGTCTTTTAGAATCTAGGTTAGAATAATAATTTTTGCAATTGGGAAGAGAAAGATAGAGAAAGAGGCTAGAGGAAGAAAGGGTAGAGATCAAGAATTGAAGAGAACCCATAGGAGCTAAAGTGAAGCTTGTGCTAGTGTTGTTGCTCATTAAGGTAAGGGGGTTAGTTTTCAATTGTAATCAATTAGTTGTAGTTTTCTTCCCCAATACTATGTATAAGTGATTATTTATATAAGTGATTATCATGAGTTGATTGATGAAATTCGTGCTTAGGTTTTGATGTGATGTTTGAGTATGTGAAATCGATATTAAATGAATTGTTGATGAAGAAATTACATGCTCAAAACATGCTTATGTGTATACCTTGCATTTTCACTTAAAATGGATGAGATATGATGTTGTTGTTGATGGATTGTTGTGAAATCATGTGAACTGTTGCTGTTGTTGTTGAGAGATGTTATTATTGATGATTGAAACTTTGGGTGGTCATAATCATTGAGATTTGTTGAGAAATTGGAGTGTTTATGTGAGTGTTTACAAAAATGGGTCAAATGGGGATTTTGGTTTAAAGTATGTTTTGGCTCAAATTTCATATGGTTTTGAATCTCTTTTAGTGTCTGAAAACGTTTGGGTAAACTCTGGAATCAAATTTGGGCTTGGGGGATTCAAAATTGGGATTTTGGGATGAAGAATGGAATTTTCGTGACAGCCAACTGTCAGTACTCGCCACGGCGAGTAAGCTTGCTCGCGAGGTGAGCAACGTGGTCACAGAGAGCCATGTTTGCCCGCCACGGCGAGCAGGGCTACTCGCCACGGCGAGCAATGTGGTAACAGGGGGCATGTCTCGCCCGCCATGGCGAGCAGGTCACTTGCGAGGCGAGTTGCTTCAGCCCAGTTTTTATGTTTTGTGTTTTGCGTCCCTTTCACACGTTTCTGTTTTGAATCGACCTTTGGTATAAACATGAAAGTTTCAGAGAATTTTATTAGCTTCCCAATGGCTCTAAGTTAATTTGAAAATACCTTATGGATTTTGATTTATGAGGAAAACACTCCAAGTGAGTTTTGGTGAATTTTGAAGAAGTTAATGTTAGTGAATGCATATATGTCAGTGGAGTGAGTTGTGGTTGGTGAACACATATATGTTAATTGAATTGTGAATGTGTTGGTGATTGCATATATGTCGTGTGACGATGAATTATTGATGAATTCATATATATGCATATATGTTAGTGATGATGTGGTGATATTGTTTGTGTGAACATATGCATTGAGTCGAGTCATATGTTCATGCATACATGACTGATGGTGATGGTGACGAATATTTATATCCAAATGTAAGACGGGGTGTGAAATCTTACATACGATGTGTTTGTTGCATCGAAGGTGACGACCTTGAGGTGATTTGGTACCACATGCATCTAGAAGAGTCTAGAACATTGCATGCATTTGAATGATTGGTGATAATTGTTGAATTGTACATTGATGACAATTGTTGAATTGTGTATTGGTGATAATTGTTGAACTGTGTGATAATTGTTAAATTGTACATTGGTGATGACTGTTGAATTGTACATTGGTGATAATTGTTGGAATGCGTATTGGTGATAATTATTGGATTATGTATCGGCAAGAATTGTACAGGTATACGTTTATATGTGACATGTATGAATGCTTAAATGCTTATACTTTAATTATTGATTATGATTGATGTGAAGCTTACCCCCAGTGGTTTTGACCGCCTACCTGTTTGTATGAATGGGTAGACGGAATGCAGGCTTAGTTTTTGCATAGTGAGCGCTTGGATAGCGGGAGCTATCTCCGCTTTTGTCTTGGAGTCTTAGTTAGGCTCTGATTAGGAAGTCGTCTTTGTTTTGTTGAACTTATTTCTTTTGTGGAGATTTACCTTTCTTGCTGTATTTGGAATTTATATGATGATGTATATGGATCCTATAACATGTATATTTGGAGGTTTAGACTCTTATCCGCTGCGAGTATTGAGAATTTTATAAATGCATGTCATTTGGATTTTTTGATGTGTAGACGTAGCGTCTATTTCTTGAATAAATGTTTTATTCGCGTGTTTTATCGCTTTAATAGAAGTAGGGCGTTACAGTATCAATCTTATTTGTGGGGATTCTCTTATCCAAATATGATGATCCAACTCAATCCATACTCACGCAGAAACTCTGAACATTATGATGAATTGCTTTCTTAGCTTGTTAATGTCATTTGACTAATTTTTTATATTAAATAAAAAAAATTATTTTAATTTTATTTCAAAATCCTTCACTTTTGGTCTTTGATAGGGAACAAACCAACGGAAAACGTCAATGTGTTAAGATGAGTTGACGAAATGCATAGTTAAATTATTTTAAATTCATTCACTTTTGGTCTTTGATAAATGAGTTACATACGTACGCAACAAATAAAATGTACAAATTTTGATCTGCAATAGATGAAATCTGTGGGAGCGCAAATAAATGAAATAATGTTCAATGTTTCAAATTTGAAATGCAAGAAAATTCACATCCTTATTTAATTTGAAATACATTGAAACTATTTGCTTGATATTGATATTGCTATAAATACAATAATTAGCGGTTAATTGGTATAATATATTTTTAAAAAATGTTTAATTAGAAATATGATATTGTAAAATTTACATTTATAGGTTAACATAATGAATGATAACACAATTGAATTTTGAGTGAAGACAAAATTTAGTTTCGTATAAAATTTGAGACCCAATTTAGTAGCTAAGGAAAAAGGAAAAAATCTTTTAGCTCCAAAAAATAGATTAAAAAATCTAGTTTCTATCTCATTATGCTTAACATCTATTCTCTATCTCACTATGCTTAACAATATTTTTTGTGTGGGAATCAATTTTTTTTAATGATTGTGAGAGATATAATTGTATTCATTTTTACTTATTATTTTCAACAATGTAACTATCAATTTTTTATTATTGTCAAGATATCATCGTCTCCTTAATTATTTTGATGACCTAATCTAGCTGTAGAATCCATGAACAGTACGAAGGTAAGCTAATGGACAATGAAGAGAATTTAAGCCGGAGTTTTCAGGTTCGAATCCCAAAAACTAATATTTTCCCTACCCTTTATAAATTTACTAACAACTAATATTTGTCTAATAAAAACAGAAAGAAACCATCACAAAGGTGAAATAAATGAGCGAAACAAATTTTTCTCTCTAAATAGATTGCTATTAATTATCAACTAAATAACTTAATTTTTTTTTTAGGGAAGATAGCTTAGAAATTGTTAAAATATCTTAAATAAAAACAATATCATATAAGCGCTTACATGAAGCAAAATGACCACGACAAAGTATAATTTTTTTCATATAGAAGCAAAATGGATATGAGTCTCAACATTATAATATGACATGGAAGGACCCTTTATTTAGTATATGAAACCTAAAGTAGGTTTTATAAAATAAAAAAAAAAAGGAAGAAGACCATTTGACGTGCTTTAATAGTTTTTTAAATTAATTTTAGCCATTGATATAAGTTTTTTCAAGTCAATATATTTAATACATGGTTATGAATAATAAAACGCATTAAATTATTTCTAATTTGGTTAGTTGAGGTACATTAAACTTTTCTATTTAAAAGATTGTTTGTCTTGATTTGTTTTCTCTTATTTTCTATCTTTTTGTTGACTTTCTTTCCAATATGACTTGATTGTTCTTAAAAAAAACATTACCAACGAAATAGAAAATAAATAAATTAAGATTGATGAATTTGTTGACGCAAATTTTTGCCACAGTAAAATTTTGCTATAACTTGATAATTTTCCACATTCACAACTTTTTGTTGATCATAACTCACTCGTTCCTAAAATCTCATCATATTACCATTATTGATTAATCATCACCTTTATGCTCGGGTAAAGTCGTCACATGTTCTAAAAACACACACTGCTTTATATAATTATTATCACTTGATAAATGAAGCACAACAATAAATGTTAAAAATAAGATAGATAAAATAAATTTGTGTTTGTTAAAATTTGCAAAATAAAATATTCCAACATAGTGTAATCATGAGCACTCACATATGCCTCCAAACACTATTGGAGTCAATATATCCATTGTCTCCATGTGTGTATAAAATTGTTGGACTTAAATTTTTGTAACATTAGCATCTCACTCCAAACCTCGCTCTGCTCGAGCCCAAACAAAAAATAATACAAAAATTATTAATATTTAAATTATAGAAAATGGTTAGAGAAATACCGAGCAAAGTCACTAAAAACTTAGGTTTAATTGTTAGAAAAACTACTCTTTTTCTATCATTTTAATTTTATTTATTACTTTTGGTTGCCAGTCTATGACCTTTACCCATCACTACATACTACCTTCGCTAAGACATGAAAAAAAATAGTGACTTTATATTTGTAAAATTAAATTTAATCAGATGAGAATTGGTTAATCATATGAGAAAGAAACTCTTTCAACATCTTACTTGTTGTCTTTTGAGGCGAATTCCAAATTTCAAAAGATCATTTATTTGTGAAAAAAAATCTTGAGGAAGTCAAATATACATGAAGGGATTATCATATAGGATTATAAACCGGACACAACTTAACATTATCCGCTAAATACAACTTCTTTTGGACCAACTTACACCGAATAATTAAAAAATGCCAAAAAAATGGTGGGTTCAAAATCAAATCCTTTATAAGCTACTAATTTCAACTAAAAATACACTGTGAAAAAAATTAAAAACAATATACCTAAAATGAAAAACAAAATAACCATGGAAGTTAATAGTCAACTGAGAAAAAAAATTCAACCAATCTAATGAAAAACAAAACAATTGGTTGGAAGTGTTATTTCCTATTAAGAATATATGTTGCTCATTCACATGTAAAAGAGAACGACCATTCATGAAAATAGAAACATTGAGTAATATTCTACTTCCTCTAAGGTGTGGTTTTTACTTAAATTAATAGTGTAAAAAAAGGTATAGATAACGAAAAATAATCGAAAGAGACAAGAACACATGAGAACGGATACCTTTTAAAAAAAGAGTAAATCAACATAAAAAAAAGGTAAATATGACATCTAAATATATTCTTTTTAAAAAAGATATAGAAAGTAAATATGAAAAGTTTTTTGAATTTTGACTTCAATACTATTAATGCTTTTTAATGACATCAATGAGAGAAATTATTGCGTGAACACAAAGATTTGAGCACCTCATTTTTTTAATATCACACGCAAAAAAAGAAGAAAATAATAGAAAAAACAATAATTAAAGAATCATTAGTTTTTAAATGATTATATGATATGCATTTTTTGTGTGCGACAAACGAAGTGTCTAAATTCTTGTGATCATCCAAGAACAATTTCATCAATGATATATTTTAATGATCTGAAAGGGAAAAAAAAAGGTCAGAAAAGTAGAAGAACAAATGTGAGAAAAAAACAAATATTATTGAATTCCTTTAACTCGTGTCTTAGGTAGAAATTTCAAATTGAAATTCATTTTGTATTTCTGAAAGTATGAGCCTACTACATTGATCAATATATTATAAAAAGATAGTACAATAACAATAAAAGAATTTATCAACTAAAAGAATAATAAATTTACACAATTTTTTTAATAAAAAGCGATGTATAGAAAAATATGATAGACATTCAAATCTTGCTTATGTTGTTGAAAAATGTTAATTTCATTGTCACTCGCATCAATCATTTTTTGTCTTTCTTCAGATGAATGAATTTATCATCTGAAGAAAAAAAACAAAATAAAATGATTCAATACACACACAAAAAAACGAACGAAAAAAATAAGTGGTTGAATCTGTTGTATAGTGAATGTTGACACGGGGTTGAATCTGATGTGTAATGAATGATTCAACACTAAGAAAATAAGAGAAGTTATCAAAATAATTTTCAAGCTTAAAAAATATACATAAAATTATGAGCAAGAAAAAGAATATTGCATATATTAAATGATTCCGTAAATGTTATTAGCACTCCATGCTTTTGTATTAATAAAAAAATTATAAAATAAAAATAAAAATAAAAATAAAAATTCATTGGATGTATGAAGAAAGACCAAGTAAAATAAAAGTATAGAAAACATTCGGTGACATGAGTATATATAGTGAAAACATCACTAAAAATTTAAAGTCAAAATAAGTTCCCAAAATCAATGCAAAATTATTGTCAGACGTTTTTATTTGCATTCAATGAGTTCATTATGAAAAAGGAAGGCATTAAAAAAATTGCATTGACAACTTATATAAAATAATAGTACCAAACATAAAATTGCATTCACTAAAGTAATAGAGACATGAGCAAATGGTAGCAATTAAAAAAAACAATTGAAAGCAATCAATGATAGAATGCAAGATTATGTGTCAAGTGTACTTTTAATTTTTTATAAGGGAATTGTTTATAATAGAGATAGAGATATCTAATTGACAAATCAAATGAGAAAAAAAAAAGTCATATATTGATTGTCAAATAAATGAGATGAAATGACACTTAAATAATTATGTCTTATATTATCAAAAAAATAAAAAATAAACCATAATTATTGATCAATGACTGATTGAAGCTTTTGATACATTCTATTGAAGAAACTATGTTAAATGAAAATTCGTCATAGTAAAACATGATGAAGTTAAGATGTCTTCTTATAAGAAAAGGTTTGTTCAAATTAGATGATGTGAACCAAGTATGCAACCTTTAGGATGATGTTTAACATGTCCGGAGATGTATTTAAAAGCATCAATTAGGATTCATCAAATAAGAGTTCATGTGTAATATATTATTTGTGCAAGACAAAAGTTCATAAAATAGATATAGATAAAGACTAAATCAATTTATTGAGATTAGTTTTTCCACATATCAATTCATTAAAAATATTCAATCAACCTAAGGTACCTAAACTCGAACATCTTGATTCTATATCAAATACAAAACATTGTTTTGACTAAAAATTATATTGTTGATGTTGAACGTCTTGAAGCCGTAGAATGTAGACACATGCTCTCCAATGGGATCCTGAGAAAGTAGCATTAACAATTAACAATTAGATACAAATAAAAAAGAAAATCAATCCCATAATCTACAACCAAATGATTAAACTTCTATGCTTTTAAAACA
>Ga0228711_1006357_pt1 | contig 17593 bp, 3 predicted proteins | sample MedpolnodulmetaG_2_FD_177996 | JGI IMG/M metagenome (GOLD analysis project Ga0228711, IMG submission 177996) | Root nodule microbial communities from Medicago polymorpha collected in Santa Monica, California, United States - brown nodules | ecosystem: Host-associated > Plants > Roots > Nodule...
AAAAAAAAAAAAAAATGTTTTTAGTCTACTTCAAAAAAAAATGTTTTTAGTCTTTCTTTCGAAAAAAAGAAGTTTTAAGTCTTAAAAATTAAGTCGATTAATTATTGTTTTTGGTTTCTCAAAAAACTTTATCCTCATATATTTTTATTGAAACGGTTGCAGCTAATCCCTATTTGTTTTTGGTCCATGCCTTAAAAAAAGGTTAGTTTTTGGTCCCTATTTTTTGATTGAAAAGAACTAGTTGCATGTGATTATTTTCAAAAAAGAATGACCAAAAGAGTCATGTTTTAGGACAGAGATCAGAGTAATAAAGAAGATTAAACGAAATCAAATTTAATAATTGAACGCACAAACATATAAATTGTGTTTCCCACCTAACACAAAAAGGGAAAAAACACGAGATGATTATTAAAGGTTTTGCTTTAGCTCTCTTCTTTTTTGACCTTGTGATCGATTAATTGAAATTAAGGTGCACTAATAATGCAACCCATGCTCAATATAACCTTACTAATCCCTTTCAATTTATAAATACCAACAAAAATCCCATTTAAGCAATGATATTCAAACCCTAATTCAACCTTGAAAAGCTTCAAGATTGCCTAGAAAATTTGACATCATATATCCAATGCCAACAATATATTTTTACAAGCCAAAAATTAAACAAAATTATTAAGCCAAAAGAAGTTGCAACTCCCTATCTTGATCAATGGGCGTGTTCTTATGAAATTACTAATTAATTCAAACCAAATAATGTAGTCAAGACATGCATGCTAATTGCTAACCGCTTATAAAAAATTAAATTAATTAATGCTTGCTAACCAAGCAAGCGTGCACTAACGCGCATGTTCATGACAAAAAATTAGGTGAATAATTAAATTTGTTTAATACCATGAACCAATAATAATAATTAATAAAACAAGAAATTTATCAACAAAATTTATTTGGTGCATTCAGTTTCGAGAGGAAGGGGTCCTCGTGACATGGAGTTCGATTAAGATGTAAGTAAAATTTGACAAAAATATTTCATACAGAATCGAATTCAAGTTATCTTAAACAATTCATCATTTTGTGAAACTCGTCGCTTGATCTCAGTTACTGGTTATTTATTTATCAACAAATAATAAGGGTGGATATGGTGTTATGTTATTTTCCTTTGTGATTATTATTTTAATTGGTTTATGTTGAGATCATCAATTATGGGTGACCTAACTTCTGTTCCCCATCGCCGACAATGCATTATTGGAAGTGCTTATTGTACTAATACTAGTAATACAGGAAAGTAGGTCCAGAACACTCTACATCAACTTTCTATTTAAGCTAAAATCCGGATTCTTGATGATGAATAATATTCTGGCGCCATTATAACTCTTTGAAACACCAATTGTGTTTTGTACCTATACTTTTAATGTATTTTCTTTTCCAATTGGAAAATAAAATAATAGTGCACATCCCTTTCTAATCTCCATATTCATAATAAGCAAGAGAAAACCGTCCAACCATCTCTCACATTCTTCCATCATTAAAAAGTATGCAAGATTGGTAAACATGGTGACATGATACCCATCTCTAACTAGTTAAGCCAAGTATGGAGTGGGAGACAGTTCATGTGGGTCTCTTATTATTATAGAAAACACACTCACACACACATGTAGTACTATACCAATTTACAATCATGATATTTTATTTTCAAGCTTTGTAGTATTAATTTTCGGAAATTACTTATGAAGCAATCTTTTTATGAGTGGCTATGAATGAGTCATAATTAATGTGCACCATTATACATGTGTGTGTTTTTGCTTAATTTAGTGGGAAATCAAAAGGAAATGAAACTAAAGAAAATTTGTTATGATAATTAATTTTAAGTATGAAGGGAAAAAAGAAAAAGGGTAAGCAATAATAATTTTGGTAATTGAATGTGTACAACACAGTGTAACTATAATATCGGCGTGTATTGAGATTGCAAACACATTCTCAAGTGTTTTTCTATTAGTAATTTTATGGATTAATTTGACTAATAAAAAACACATTAAATGATTAAATTAACTAACTAAAAACACACTCGAGTATTCATGTATTAGAATGATTAACGAAAAATATATTCACGTATGCGTTTGCAATTTCGATAAATTACAGTGACAACATCTCACAAGCTAGAAAAAGGAGTAAAGCATGACAAAAAGAGACCAATAATTGGGACAATATGTAAAGTGAAGCTACTACACAAAGGCATTACGCAAGGAAGCATATATAGGAAAAGAATTTAAGTGTTTTGATTAATAATTAAGTTACTGTTTTTTTAACAAAATAATTAACTTACTGTTAGATTTAGTACGTATGTAAATCGAATCACCCACCCTCTTGGTGTTATGCACTACTTCACAATGTGAAAGTGTTAAGTGTAACATTCTATAGCATCCGACCAAGAGAAAAAGATTATCCAAGTTTGTCTCTTATTATATAATGGAAGTAAGAGTAGACTCAATTGTCAACCTATCCTTGAGAACTAAGAAGACTATTTCATACTAATTTCAAATACCCTTTGACATAATTTCAAATACACCTATGGCCTATGCTCCATAGGCAACCTACCCACATAAACCTCTAAATTAAGAGAGTTATTAAGGTAGGAATTGTTTTCATTGTGTCTTGTGCAAGGGACAAATAACGTAAATTCTTTTCACTTATTTTTTAAAGTGGTTTTTGGATTTGAATTGTTTACTCAGCGAACCACATCTAGATCGTATCATTATGATTAAACAATATAGATTTTAATGTAAATTTTAAAATATGCATGGACCGTTGATCTTTGATCGGACTATCTACCTTTTTCTTATATTCATTTGTAAAAAAATTCAAATACCCTAATTAGTTTCACTACTCATTCCAACCTTTGATTAATAATAATAGTCCTAGTAATCATATCCACACCCACCCACCCACCCAAATGACCCCACAAAAAGTCTCATTAACTTTCTTTCCCACAATTTACTCTCTCAAAACTTTATATAAACACACCATCATCTAATCATCCCACTCTTCCCTTACCTCTCTTCTCTTCTCTTCTCTTCCCTTCCTTTCACAAAACAAAACACCTTATTATCAATCTCTCTCTCTTGAGTTATCTTGATGGGTCTTAATAATCAAGATGCTAGTAACAACTCAGGCCTTCAACTTATTCTAGGCTTAGCTCTTACTCTTACCAAACAAGACACACCACCATCCAACAAGAACGTTACAAAGCCTTATTCCTCAAGTAATCATAACAACTATGAAGCCGAACCATCTTTAACGTTGGGTTTATCCACTAAGAGTTACTATGAAGAACCTCTTGATTTTTCTACACAAACAAATTCACCTCATCACAGCGTTGTTTCCTCTTTCTCTAGTGGAAGGGTGAAGAGAGAAAGAGATGTTAGCAGTGAATTAGAAATGGAAACAACGGAGATGGAGAGAGTTTCTTCGAGAATCAGCGACGAAGATGAAGACGGCGCCACTGCAGCTAGGAAGAAGCTTAGACTTACTAAAGATCAATCTGCTATGCTTGAAGAAAGCTTCAAAGAACACAGCACTCTCAATCCTGTAATCATAATCATAATCTTTTTCTATAGTTACATATCTTATTATTATTTTAATTTTTTCACATTTATTTATCAAATTTTTGTGATGGATTTACAGAAACAGAAGCAAGCTTTAGCCAGAGAGTTAAATCTAACACCTCGACAAGTTGAGGTCTGGTTCCAGAACCGTAGAGCCAGGTAGCTAAACATAAATATATGCATAAAATATTCAATTAGGTTTTAAATTGCGGTTGCAGTTACCTTTACATAATCTTCATATTGGTGGAAACTGCAACGACTGCACTGCAATTGTGATGTCGTTGCAGAAACCTCAAAAATCGTTATATTCGCAATTGTAATTGTGTACTGCAATTTAAGTACTACAGCCAATGAAATATTATCTTCAAATTAATTAAGGGTACCACATAAATATTATATATATATATATATATATATATATATATATATATATATATGTATATATATCACCTATACATACTATTGTAAATGGATGGCCCAGAATAACTTCAATTGAAATAATTTTTTTAATCATTATTCATGTATTTACGTACACATATCTTTGGATTTTGGGTGTAACAGAACAAAGCTGAAGCAAACAGAAGTGGATTGTGAGTTCCTAAAGAAATGTTGTGAAACATTAACAGAAGAGAATAGAAGGCTACAAAAGGAGGTGCAAGAATTAAAGGCACTGAAACTAGCACAACCCTTGTATATGCCTATGCCAGCAGCTACCCTTACTATGTGCCCTTCATGTGAGAGACTAGGTGGTGGTGGTGTTAATGGTGGTTCTTCCAATAAGAGCAATTTCTCTAAGCCTCACTTTTACAACCCCTTCACAAATTCTTCAGCAGCATGTTGAATTGTTAGGTTACTAAGAAAAAATATATGATAAAAGAAGAAAACAACAAGAGTACTTTCCCACACAACCTTTGTATTTTTTTGGTTGAAGGGAAACGTATGTGAACTACAGCTAGCTTGTGAAAGGGTTAAGGGTGTAATTAATTAATACTGTGTAGAAATTAGTAATTGATGATCATCAATATTACTTTTTGTTCTTTTATTTTCCTATATTCTATGTTTGTAAATTACTATAGTAAACATGGATCTATGAAGTTATAACTATTTTTTCTTATCAATTGTTCATTTTTGTTATGAGTATATTTTTTTATAGATCGGATATTGCAATTCTCAAGTCACGTAGTATTGAATAAGCAACAAAACTCTCTTTCAAAACCTCTTAAAAAAACTCTCTTAAATGGTTAGGGTACTCCAAACATATTGTTAAATTGAACGAGACTCGTTCATTTCGCTCTTAAATTATGTACATATTTTTGTGTGTGAAATCTTCCATTATTTTTATTCTTTATCAAGTAGTTTAGTCATTATAAATTATAAATAAGTGGGATATATGAGTTCGAACTCCGTCCTTAAATATCACAATATTTCTATCAACTGAACTATTCTATTTTCTATTATAAGTCAAAATCTTAAATATGTATATCACTTGAAGAAAAATAGATATATTTGTGAAATGGTAGAAGTGCATGCCTTTTTAGCAAGCAAAGCAAACATGGATTTGATCTAAGCGCGTTTGTCTACTGGATATAAAATGATATCTTTAAAACCTAAGCTTTCTTCAAAATTAAATTATTATTTTATTTTGAAAAACATTATTATTTTCATTCGTCGGTTGACTAATATATTGTAGCATCCTTAAATGGATGCATAAATTTATCAATATTAGAAAGTGTATATAGTCAAACATATATATAATTGGAGACAATTATTAAGTTAGAGAAAGGTTCAAGGCGTGGAGAAGGAGGTTAGCTCACGTGTTTCTGTCTACAAATTAGTTGCTAAAGGAGTAACTGAATTAGAGAGAGAGAGAGAGTAGTTAGAGAAAACCATGACTAAGCTTGTGTGAAAAGAAAGGATCAATGGAATATTAGCAAACAAACAACAAGGTAATTCACATTTCTTTTTTCACAAGTTACTTATTTTATTTGATGAAAAAAATTACTTTTTTTTTGTGAACAAAAAGTTACTTATTTGATGTAATTTCACATATATTATTGAAGAAAAAAGTTTTATACTATAAATGAATGATTATCATTAAATATTAAAATATTTGATTTTAAATATAGTTATTTTTACAATACTTACACACGTAATTGATTGTAATTTATTAACAATATAAAATACTTTATATTAATAATGTGTCAAAATTTATTTAATATTCTTTTATGTAGAAGGCTAACATCTGCAATACATGTTAAATAACTACATATTCTATCTTAAAAGTTTAAAAATTCCTACAAAATTTATTTAAAATTCTTAAAAGTTTAAAAATTACTTTATTCAGATGTCAAATTTTTATTTCAAGTTTTTAATATATGCCTTTATTATTTAAAGTTTTTAATACGTGCCCTTAAAAGTTCTTTTAGGAAAGAACATAGCAAGAGCCTCTTTCTTTTATAAGTAGATTTTGTGCGTATATACGTACATGGTTGTCTCGTGATATGCTTTACTTTTAAGGTGACTGGTAGGTCACACCTCCACGTGAAGACCCAATGGCTATGGGTCTCTCTCAAAATCTTAACATGGGATTTTCCTTGAAGGTCATCATCTCTTCTATCTTTCTTTTTCCCATCCCTTTTTGCCTGAATTAATTGCCCCAAACATGTACGGCACACACTGTTATTTGATTGAGTTGTATGGTTGGTTGTTATGGAAATTCCTATACATGATTATAATTATAGTAATTCAATCATATATCACTATAGAATTAATTTAACATCTCCTAAGTGCAACTCAAATATTAAAAAAAAGAGTGGTTAGGTTTCGAACTTCAACCTCTATATATAGTAATACATTGCTTATGTCAACTGAATTATGCTCACAACGACTTGGATAATACCTTTTTAAGCGTATCGTTTTCTCATCCTAATTTTTTTTTTATAAAAAATACTATATAGAATTTCATTTACGGAAAACACGGGTTGGTGGTGCTTTGACGAAATCAGTTTCCTAATAATTAAAAAATTAATTCAGTCAATTTATTATTATCTAATCCAAAAAAACCATCATTTTCCACCCCCACATATAATTTGTGTTTCCCAACTGCTCAAAACGAATGGCAAAGATCTCGTGTCTGATGTTTCTATACTATACACATACGTTTTAGCCACGCTTCCATGATTGAAAAATGAGATGGGACCGTAACATCATAATATAACAACAAATTAAATTATAGGAAGTATATTTATTTATACTACTAGATAATTAGCATTGAATTAATTCCACTCATCAATCATAATGGGGTGGACCAATAAATATCATGAGAGGGACTTTCTAAGGAGACAACTTCCTGGAAACTACTACTAGTTTATATGAGTCATTCTCATCACTTTCGTACACCATTTTTAACGTCCATCGCAATCATAATCACTAAAACACCCTCCTTTATACTCCAACTCCACAAATATGTGATTGCAAGAGGACCCAAATTGTGTGTGAAAGCTAAGTAACAAATAAAGAAACACCCCCACTAATTAGGTATTTTTGCTTGTTAGTTGTAACTTGTAAACCAAATATTCATAATAGAATTAGTCATAAGTCAATGCATGTGTTTGTTTCATCAATCGTCAATCCGACCAAGACATTTTTTAAAAATTATACTTTATAAAACATATGCCTTTTTTTAAAAATTTAAATTTGATGGAACAGTATATATAATTAATTGAGCTTAATAGTTTTTGCTAAAATATCCCTTTCCTTGGGAATTACTAACATATGAATATGTAATAATCAAAACTAGTATTTATATGTTTGCTAAACTATGTAGCAAGATGATAAACTTAAGGAGCATGTTTTCCCCAACTTAGAAAGATATAAGGAACTTGAAAGCAAAATATGGATCATGATTTTTTTATTTGATGAAAACATCTCTTGTCATGGGATAGTTTTGTGTTGATTTTGGTATTATATGACTATATGATACGTGTGCGCACAAGTAATAGTCCTTGCTTAGTCTAAGGATAAGCAAAAGACATATGTCTTGTGTTGGATACTTTGTCGGACTATAATTGTATTAATCAATTGTTTTTGAAGAGGTGTATTTATCAAATATTAAAAGATTAATGCTAGTACTTGTTAATTGTTATATGTTACTATGTCATCACATGATTTGGGCACTAGATGCAATCAAGGCAAACAAATCAGTTGAACGTTACAAGATGAGAAAGCAATGGAAATAAAAGACAAAATCCAGAAACCAACAAATGAAGGAAGCATAAAACTAAATTAACAGCCACAGCTGACAGAAATTAACAAAGACGTAGGTGTATAACAGAAACACAGATGGGGCCATATTCAGTGTAGGAAGACAAGAACCAACAGAAATATGAACAAATGGATTACCTAACTTATAATTATCATCCATTAATTATATCATAGACGTTTCCACAAATTCAGCCATACATCAACTACCACTTTTTGCCAAATTGATGGATGCAACAATATTATGATTATTATCCTTAAAAAAAATTATCATTCCCCACGAGCATAGTTTAATTGTTAGGGATATGAATTATTATATGCAGAGGTTAGGGTTTGAACTCCGAACACTCCATTCATACACCTTAAAAAAATGTGAATTTTAGTCACCAGACTACTTGACAAAAATTTTTATTTTATTATTACTACTATTATTATTGTTATTGATTTTTTTAAGGATTATTATTATTACAAGAATACCGACAGGAGCCCCGTAATATTGGTTAAGCAATAAAAACATTAACTTTCTATAAAAAAAAGTTGTGTAATTATTACTTTAACAATAATAAAAACTTGCGTTTTTAAGGTATATTTTCCATTTAAAGATTCCTTAACCAAAAACTAGTTAGCAATACGCTTATTGTTATTATTGATGGATGCAACTAAAGGAATGTTCTTTTATTATTCTTTTTTTTTTTATATATTATTATTCTTTTTTTTTTTTTTATAGGAGTTCACATCATTACATCTAGGGGTGGGAATAGTTTATTTAAGTCGAGTTAAGCTTTGCAAGACCTAATCATGGTCTGTCAAATTTTTTAGGCCTAAATCTGACATGCGGTCTGTTATAAACTTGCTTTTTAGATTTGAACATGACCTTATGAAAGCCTGTTATGGTCTGCTAGCTTAATTAAAAGCATATATCAATGAACATCTTTAAATAAGCAATGTGGTCTAAGTTTAAATAGACTAGTGGATTAATAGTTCAATTAGATTAAACTCTCTTTTGATAATCAGCATGAGTTTTTAAGGAATTTGACTATATATTGTATCATATTTCAATTCTAATTTATAATAATACATTTAAATATGTAAAAAATTAAGTGTTAATAGTGTTTTACCCCCTGTAATATAGACCATTTTTTGTTTTGCCCCCTGTAAAATTTTTTTTTTTAGATTCCGTCCTTGTAAAATAAAGATTCTTCAGAAATAGACCCTGACACATCCAACTCATCAGATTCGCTGACGTGGCGCTGATATGGCATGTTGACTCAGAATTTTTTGATTACGTGGCACCGTGACTGTATAATTTTTTTTTTCATTTTTTATTAAATTGGATTAAATAAATTAATCAAAAAGTCTGATTAATTAATTAAAAGAAGAAGAAAAAATCCCATAATTCATAAAATAGAAAAATCTGGATTTCTTCCTCTCTCTTGGTTCTCTCTCTTCTTTCTTCAAAGTTTTCTCTCTTATCTATTGGCTCCCTCTCTTCTGTTCTTCCCCTTTATCTTCTTTCTTCAAGAAAAACCTTCAACTTATGATTATTAGTTCCCCTTTTACTGTTATGGCAAAAAACAAATCTAAAAACGGAACAAAGTTTTTTGTGAAACCTATAAAATCCAATTTTTTTGTAAGGTTGAAGATGAAGAAAAATTTGGGGGAAGACGAATTTGTTGCATCGTGTTGTTGTGTTGTGTTGTTTGATTTGGTTCGCAATTGTGAATAGAGGGAGAAGAGAATAGAAGAAATTGTTGTTGTGTATAGATTTGGGGATTTTTTTGTTGAAATTAAAAAGGGTTAGGGATTTGGAGAGTGAAGAAGAACCGGTAATTGTTGTTGTGTTCGAGTGAAGAAGAAAATGGGTTAATGGATTTCAGCTCTGAAGAAGAAAAAGGTTAATGGATTTCAGCTCTCTCTCATTATACAACAATTTATCTCTCTCAATTTTTTCCTCCTCCATAATCGATAAACTGTTTTTTTAGAACCTGTAATTGTTGTTGTGTCTGTCTCTAATTCAATTATTACTAAAAAATTTATTCACTGTACATAAATTCTCTCTACACAAATTTAAACCTTCTTATGCTATCAAGAAAAGAAAAGGGGACAAAGGATCACCTTAACTCAACCTCATTTCCAACTTGTACTCTTCAGTCGGGCTACCATTAACTAAAACCAAAGTTGTAGCCATTGTTACACGTTCCATTATCGCCAAAATGTTAGAAAATTTATTTTTTCCATAACATTTTTCAAATACTTCTAGTCCACAAAATAATAACGTTTTTTTTATAGTCCACATTAAATAATAACGAGTCTTTTTAAGGTGACACGCTTCATCAACAACCTCATTCGCTACAAGAATTATGTCAAAAATTTGCCTACCTTTTATCAAAAAAATTACTGAGAATCATAAATTACACTCTCAATAACATATCTCAGCTAATTAGTTGGAATCGAAGCCAAAATATTATACAAGAAGTCACCCAAAGAGATAGGCAAAAAAAATCAGTTAGTCGTTGAGGGCTCTCCACCTTTGAAATCAAAGCTATAAATGTGATGTGAATTCCTTTCGATAATCTTCCATTTCTATGAAACTTTGAGAAAAAAATGCATTAAATCACCTTCCAACTCCATCCAAAAATCCTTGATAAACCCGAGGTTTATCTCATCTAGTCCTGAACTCTTAAAATTGTCATATTCTCAAACTACCTGCTTTACCTCCTCCCGAGAAAAAGGTCTGATCAAATCCCATCAATTCATCCAACTCAACATTTTAAAATTTAAACTTCCTTGGATGCTCGATATTACTTGACCGGAAGTGGGATTCAAAGTGATTGAACACTGCTGCTCGAATATTATCAACACCCTCCACCATAGAACCATTCACATTAATAATAGCATTTGACCGACACTTGGTAGACATTTTCCCATGAAAAAATTTAGAATTCGTATTTTCCTCTACCTACTAATTCAACCTTGAATTTTGCCGGTGCATTCTGAAATTTGGATGGGACAAAGAAAACAAATTAGTTGAAAGAGAATGAATCTAGGAACTTAATTAACATAGTTTCTTTTCTTCTCAGAATGCATCGACAAATTTTAGAATTGTCTTTTCAGAAAAAATGTATTTAGGAGAAAAAATTATTACAAGTTCGTTTGCTGTAAATGAACCTAAAAAATCTTGCTTCAAGTTTGTTTGCTATAAATGAACCTAAAAAATCTTGCTTCAAGTTCTCATCTCACAGTGGTGATTTTTCCTCTTTTGAATCAATTGAAAATAGATATATTTCAGATCCAAATTTATGTTAGTGATTCATGGATCTTATACACCTTTACTCCAAAAGCTTGCTTTAGAGCTTCTTGTGCGACCTTGTTCTTCCTCCTACCGTGAGACAAATGGGAGTACTTACTCTTTTATCACTTCTTTGAAAAGAAATAAAAAGGATCCAAAAAGGGCAGACAATTTAGTTTACGCACATGATCCGCTTGATGGTGTTGGAACGTAATTAACAGAGTTGTCTTTTCATGAACCAAAGTTGAAAGCTACATGATTTCTTGATTATCGTAGTTGTCTCTTGACACAAATTAGTGTTAACAACTAAGTAGGCAACATTAGACAATGGTGTTATTTTTTTTATAGTACTATTGAAGTTCTCTTTGGACGGTACTGATGATGTTTAGCTATATTCCAATTTGTGGGAGAGAAAAAATGTAACTGTCACTTGTTTTGATCATTTTCATTAATGTGAATGTTTATTTTGTTGGAGATGCCCAAGATCCAATCAATTATGTGACCAATTTTAGACTTAACAAATATTCATTATCTTATTTACTGTTTAGTGAAATAGTTAATTTGATAAAGTTCTTGATTAAAACTATAGACTTGTTATCATAATAGAGATTACCATAATGAGAAAAAAAGTCTTTTATTATTTTTAATCTAAATTGTTCTTGATCGTATGATTATTGTGAGTAGGACATCAATAATTCGGGTAGATCAATATATATGTAATAGTCTTTATTGGATAAAGATTAATATATCTCATTTATTAAATTACATATATAGATGATGCATATAGTGACATGATCATTGAACTGACTCAACTGAGAATTTCTAATGGTTGATATTACCACAAAAATGTCAATAGAAAAATTCTCAAGAAAGAATATAATGATTTTCTTTGACCTGATATTGTCATGGTAATTAACATGTTATTTATTGTATTTTGATTCTGAACACCTAATACCTTATGGTGCTAGTTGAAAGAATATTGGATATGATTAAATACTTGTATAATTAATGATTAATCAAGATGAGATCTGTCAACTCTTGGTAATGAGTTTGAACTCCGATAAAATTAAAACCCTGGCCAGGGAAATTGAATGAAAGAAGAAATGAGTTTCATAAGTCATATATGTTAACTTATTAAAGTTTGACAATTGTACCATGCTTTAGAGTTAACAAGAGTTGTAACGACGGAAGAAAAATATTATATTATTCTAATTGGTTCTTGAAGGTAAAGTAATACTTCATACTAACAGAACATCAAGGAGTGTTACTAGACGCCTACCTTGATTAATATATTAATTTGATTAATCTATTATCAGTTTAGTATTGAACCTACATGGTCACACAAACGAGTTTTGTAGTTCTTGCTAAGAAATTATTTTATTATTTGATGATTAAATTGAAGAATTTAATTAATCAAAAATATAAATTTTTCAAGTGGAATATTATTGTATTTTTTGCTAGTACAAAGAATACAAATAATACATATAAATAAATTGAGCATATTATTTATTTATTGGAAAATAAATAAATAAGAAATGTAGTTGTACGTTGCATTATCTTTTCTAATTATATATAATCTATATATAGAAATATAACAATGGTCAATGGTTGATCATTTGAAAAGAAAAAGAAATCGTACAACATTATATATATATACAATTATATATAGTTATGTGGAATCATATTGGTCAATGATCACCTTAGTAGAAAAATGGTTTTTCAAATAAATTAGCATTAACATGTGTTAATTGTTTTTATATTAATTGACCATATGAAATAAAATGTCATTAAGATGAGTCAACACATTCTATTTGATAGTAGTGTGTGTGACCTATAAATAGACCTTAAGTGATTTGATCAAAATAACACAACAAACAAAATAAAATATGCTCTAGTTTTCTTGTTCCACTACTCAAAGGTTGAGGTTAAGAATTGGTCTCGGTGTGAATACACGTAGAGTCTTCATATCATTGAAGAATTTTTCATGCTTCAAGAATTGATACAAAGGTACATTTTTTGTATCTTAATATAAATTTTATAATTTAAGCTCAAAATTGATCCAAATTTTATTCCGTTGCATGTGTTATGAACAGTATTCTTACTTCATATTTATTATCATTTTTAGTTATATTTATACATTGTGTACTTATATTATTAATTTTTAATTTAATTTTTTAATAATATATTGAGGCTGTATCAAATCGTCATCATATCCGTATCCATACTAAGTTAGGTACCGAAGCTTCATAGGTTTAGAATATGTTAAATTGATTTTTTTTATTTGGTAGAAAGAATTTGTTAAATTGATGTTATGGCCGGGGTGGTTTAAAATTTAAATCAAATTATAATGGATTTAAATTTGATGAGTTTAGTACTATAATGGTGGACATATCCACATGCCTGGCATCCTTGAATTGAGTGTTTTGCACAGCACTAGTTATATTGGTAGATGGTTTTATGTTGGCTTGGAGTATTTGATTTGACTATGATCTTAGTTTTTGACTTGAAATGTATATACTACACACTCCGACATAGATATCTGATATGGATACGTCGACACTGCTAATGTAAAAAATATAGGACACCGTTACCTATATATTAATTTATTTATAAAACGATCTAATTTCATAATTCAAATACATACATATGCATCGAACTTGAGCAATTTATTTCATTAAAAAAGTTCTATAACAAGATACAAATTTAACCTTTATTTATCCATCTACTATTGAAAAATTTAAATGGTTAATTAGCTTTGATATCTATAATCCCTCGACCCTCGTCGATCGACATTTCTCCCACATCTTTAACTCTAGAATCTGTTGTGGGTGGAAGGAGGGAAAAATTGAGATATTTGTCTGAGTTGTGCGACACGCCTCATGTAAGTGCTATATAGGTGTCACACATCATTCCAATGAGTGTCGAATTAAAGAAAAAACAACTTATTTAGGATACTTGTTTGATGCGTGTCGCACGAGTGTCATAGGAGTGTCGGACACCAACACGTGTCATACACCGCGACACGTCTAATCCTAAAGGTATCCGTGCTTCATAGCTTGAAACTTATAATTGTATTCTGTATCTCCTAAAAGTGTCCGTGCTTCATACCTTGAAACTTATAATTGTATTCCGTATCTTTAATGTATCTTGTGTTTGGATGATTTTCATCAATATACACACACATATATTTGGGTTTTCCGTAAAAAAAATTGACCCTATCCTTTCGATTCTTAAAACTAAAATCAATACTTCGAGCTCCCAAACTCAATTTCAATTATTCGGACAAGAAATGAATAAAAGTTAATCATCTTTCAACTATGCACAGTTTCAAATGTGTTTAAGAAAGAGACTCATCAAAATATCTCAATAACGTTCTTGTTCCTATCACAAGATTATATTCCTCAAAGTCTGGAAATATATTATTTGAACAAGGGAAAAAGCGAAAGAAAAAAAAGATGAAATTATGAATAAATATGGTGCAAAAAGTCATTCCTCTTGTTTATTTGATAAATTATGAATCTGAGCCCAATATAAATTCTATGGCTGAGATAAAATTAGGGCAATTGCTCTTTATCTTTAGGCACCCTAAACAAAGACCAAATGGTGTTAATTGTAATTTGGACACTTTTTAAATCGGTTGAATAACTTTTTAAGTAGGTTAGACCTATTTAAAAAGTGTTCAAACGACAATTATCTACTGTTTAACATGCTTCAAGTTAGATGTATAAAGAACAACTCTCTAATTAGACCCTGGAATTCAGTCAAACAACAAGCCCAGGCGTTAAAACATTCAAGCATGAAAAATACATGGAGATTTCACAATTTAAAGACTACAGAATCAAGTTCTCGAATGGAGATAGAATATTCTCTCATAAAGATGACATGTTGGATTAGCAAATATATATAAAAGTTAATAAATAATTTAACAAAGGAAAAAAATTCCAATGAAAAATTATCAGAGAAAATTACTCTCCCTCCCTTCAAAGATAAGGTTATTACAATCTACAGCCCTCATGTTTCAAAACATACACAATCATCTCTTCAAAGATGTTGAATTGTATATTTTGATCGAAAAATTATATTTTTTTTGTTAATTTTCTTTTATCCATTTAAATAATTTTTTATTTTTACCAAAATGACATTTTTCTTTGTAATCACTTGCTCTTGTTTCCCAAGCTTCGAAGTAGGTCTCCTTATAATCCATAAAACATTTCAAAGCTCCAAAACAAACATAACAATAACAAAGTGCATTATCTTTTCAACACGATGAAGAGAATATATTAACATCAAACACAACCATAGTTAATTGACGGAAACTCTCCACAATGGTATGAGGAAGATGAAATATATGACAGGAAAAAAGATCAGACAAAGAATTTGTATATATCATATTGTGTTATTAGGTTACTTCGTTTTTAGGTTTTTCACAAGTTTTCATCATAGATGTAATCATGTTAATTCAAGGGACGATCAGATTAAATGTGTGCCTCTTTAGCCGAAAATTAAATACTAGTTCATCATTTTTTTTCATTTTATTCTTATATCAAATCATTGGAAAACTCATGCTGAGGTGATCAATAATGATAGATCAAACTTAAATAACGTTTATCAAGATGAATGTTGGTTGTCGTACCTTCAAATACTCTTACATTAAAGTCAATGAGAGAGAGCAAAAAGTGAGACATTTTAGATGAAAAAATTAAAGCAGTGATATTTGTACAACTCTTTGGTACAACTTTTATGACAACTTTGGTTTTCTCTTATTTGATTGGTCAAAAAGCATAGAAAGAGAAAAAAGAAGAGAGAGAATAAGAAGATAATGTGAATATGAGAGAGAAAGTTGTCAAAAAGTTGTTAGAAAATGATTATACAAATATCATTTCTAAAAAAATTACTCCTTTATAAACACAACCACTACATTGCTACACCACCCCATCCGATAAGGTGAAGGAGCTGCTGCCAGAGTGTGTCAACCTTAACAAACCTTTAGTCACCTCTAGATCGTAAATCTCTAGTCCAACCAAATGAACCATATATATATTAGACAAATGCTAACTTGTGTCTTCAATATCACATGTTAATGAACTCATTATAGAAATATACGTATCAAAAGTCGTGCATTCATCTTTTTAAATGTTAAAATATTATGTTTTCAAATATAAAATTGATCCCTTTGTATTTCTTAACATGTGTCTTTCGGATACAAGTTAGCATGACCCTTTTAGGTACACCAAAATTATTATTTATTATTTTTCTTAATAATTAATTGGTAGTATAACATATATTTATTTTTATGTTTAAAAAAAACATAAATGTATTTTTAACTCGTTTGAAAATAAAAATTTTTAAAAACATTATTTATGAATGAATCATTTTTCGACAAAAGAACATTGAATAAATTAAAAAGGTACAACATTATTGACTCACTCAGGACACCAAAAGTCTTAGGATCAGTCTTGGTAGGAAGAGGTGGGAATAGGCCAAGCCAGACCAGGCCTTAAGAGGCATGAGCCTGACCTACAAATTTTTTTACAAGCGTGAGCCTGGCCTATGGGCTATTATAGGCCGTTTTTCTTGGTCTGTCCTGACCTATTTAAAATCTTGGACCGACTTGAAAACTTACTTCCAACCATACTTTACATTGAAGCCACCAAATAGTTCATTTGACCAACTAAATAGGCTAAACAAGCCTTAAAACCTACTCAAAAGCCTATTTCACTGTAAGCAATTTTAACAACATTAAAGCCTATTAAAACAAAGTTATTATTGGACTGATATATAGAGAACAAAATGTTTTCTATTTTTTAATGTATGCAATTATTTTAATATAAAAAACACACATTTTAATAGTTACTCCAGGTATTAATAAGCGGTAAACAGGCTTAACAAACTTTTCTAAAAACCTAAACCTAGCCTATTTAGCTAAACATGCTTTTTAAAAAGTCTAAACCTCTCTCTACTAAATCGGTCAAATCTATAACAGGTCAGACTATAAGTCATTATAGGCCGACCTGACTTATTTTCAACCCTATGGTAGGGCTTGTGATGATTAACCGGTGGGATGGTTACTCAATTGATTTGGGAACTAGTTAAAGGCTTTGTCTGTCGATAGCTTAATTTGGGGGTTAGTCATGTATTCAGTGTGGGAGATTTGTGCTATATATGTTAGGTGTTAAATTATGTCTATTGCATTGTCTTTTTAAATCTATACCTTTTTATTTTGTTTGAAATGTTATGCTTTCTTGCATATCTCGTGTTTGAGTGTGTTTTAAATATAACTTCATTTGGCCTTTGCAAAAACCTACTACAAAATTAAGTACCATTGATTCGGTTTTGAATATAGAAAAAATTATTAGTTATATTTAGTGATTTTAAATATAATATAAGCAAATTTAACTACTTTTTAAAAACCATCGTTGTCTTCGTATCTTTATATATATATATATAT
>Ga0228711_1006358_pt1 | contig 17590 bp, 13 predicted proteins | sample MedpolnodulmetaG_2_FD_177996 | JGI IMG/M metagenome (GOLD analysis project Ga0228711, IMG submission 177996) | Root nodule microbial communities from Medicago polymorpha collected in Santa Monica, California, United States - brown nodules | ecosystem: Host-associated > Plants > Roots > Nodule...
TTTTTAATAGATTTTTTTTTTTTTTTTTTATGAAAATTACTCTTTAGACACACAAGAATTGTTCACAAGCACCTTAAATTTTCAAAAATACTCCAAATGGCAATTAACTACAATTTGCTGCTGAACGGTATTTACAAACTGTTCCCTAGGAACGGTGGTTACAAACTATTCCCAGGAACGAGAGTTAGGATGCTCTTACAAGAATAAATGTATATCAGAACTGAAATGCAAAACTAGGACATAAAACGACTTGCAACACATGAACAATTTAAAATCGGTAATTTTTCCAACAACAATTAAGTGGCTCATAATCCAACCACAATACATCATCAATCATATCTCAAGAACATTACACCAAAGATTAAACTCAACAATAGTTTAACATTATGAAAATTGACGACACAATCAGGGGCGGATCTAGACATGATGGTTTGGTTTGGCAAAATTACAAAAGAAATTTTTTAGTATACATTTGATTTATAATACGATATATATATTAGTAATGCGAAAATTAGACAGAAAAAGCACTATAGCGAAGTGGCTAAAGCAAGTTTGTTACATCCACCACCCTTTTGATGATTTTCTCCTTAAAAAAAAGTTAAAATCGGTGGTGTTGGGAGTTGAACCATGGTCATTACTATAGATAAATGACTATCTACCACTGGACCATGCATTGTCCAATTATGTGATATACAGTACACCATATGAATAAGACATCCAAGAAAACATGAATTGTACGTCGTTGTCATCCTTAAGAATCTCAAAATGATAAAATGATAGCTCATTTGTCGTTATTATCCGCCATATCTATGTATGGTTAAGTTGCGACTTCAACTCATACAACTTGTCAGTGAGGAAGAAATCTTAATTGTCTTCTTCAATGCTTCGTATTTGACACGAACTTCCACTTGATCTGCTTGATACGTGATTAATTTGAGAGATGTAGACACAAGAGAAAATATCAAAAAACGATAAAATGAAAGAAATGATAAAATGAAATGTAGATTCACTAGACACACACATTGTGTGTGTGTGTGTTTTTGTTATCCACGTAGATTGTTAGTGAATTGTGCACAACATAAAACATAAAAAGACATATTTATATAATGTTAGTGATATATTAGGCACATAAAATTAACAGTGCATTATCGACCATGTAAAAAGGTATGAACCCCCAAAAAAGTGTCGGTGCACTATAATATTATATCATATACATGTCATATCCTATCTAGTGAAATTTCTTCTTCATCTTTACTATCCACCGGAATCAGATTTTACTCTTCATTTGTTTCTTTTTTGGGTGGTTGGTCTCCTCTTTCAATATCCACGAGTTCCTAAAGCAAAATTGTCTCTCCACAAATGTATCTTCCCAATGACTCGGCTTTATCTTTTTTGTATAGTTTTCACTTCGTACATGAGGGAGGTAATGGATACTCATCCTTCGTAATTGCATGAACAAAATGATTGAGGATTAATCCAATGTACATAATGTGAGAATTTGGGTTATGTGATGGATGACCTCTAATTGGGAAAAAAGTTTCATAAATACCATTTTCATGTTTTTTCAACTCAACTGCAATTTTATTGTAGCAAGTTGACATAATGTAACCTATATTTAGTAATGCCAACCACTTCTCTTTTAGTGGTTGTGTTGCCAAGATGCAAGACATGATATGTCCATTGTTGTTTTGAAAAGCTCGTTGGAAATTTGGTTAAAACACGTTTTCATATTATATAATACGAAAATTCCTATAAAAGTAATCAGATTATAATTCAAACAAAGATATTTTCATAAATAAATAGGACGCGTGAGAGGAGAGTGACGCGTGAGAGGAGAGTATGGGAAAAAATAAATTGCTAAAAAAAATTGAGAGTGTTTTTTTATAATGCACAAAATGATATTTCTTCCGTCTTAAAATAATTGTCTCTTTATCATTTTTTCTATCTCAATCTAATTGTCACTTTCGAATATCATCCAACTATTGTACCCTTATTTATTGAATTTCATCCAACTTAACTACTCTACTAACTACAATTAATAAGGTTAATTTAATAAATAACACTAATGTTACCATTTGTTGACAAAGATACTAATTTTACCATTGTAATCAACATAATTGATCATTTTCTTAAAAATCATGCACAAATCTTAAATGACTATTATTTTGAAATGGATGGAGTAGATTGTATCTTACTCATATTAATGGATGAATGAAATGGTTCTTTTAATAGATTGAATAGGTCGAGGTCTCCGTGAGCTTAGCTCAGTTGGTAGGACATTGCATAATATATGTAAGGCTGTAGTTCGAACCCTAGACACCCCACTTCTCCATATTTAACATGTGTGAGCTCCAGCCACTAAGCTATTTGACCCAAAAAAGATTGAATAGAACGGGGAACAAAAAATCTTTTACCATATTTAATCTAATTAAAATATATTTGTGACCTTGACAAAAAAAAATTATTTATTCAAATATCTATTTTACAAGCTAACAAGTAATTATAAATTGATTATTAGTTTAGCTTATAATTTTCTTTATTATTTAATGAAAAAATTATGCTGTTGAATCTAAAGAGGTACTCATTATTTATAAAAAGAAATATCAGTTATTTTTGTACCCAAAAATAACATCATGCCGATTTGACTATTAAAAAAAACCTTTTTCTTATAAATGGATCACCTAAAAAGGTGATCATAATTAATGGATAAAGTTTTTCTAGTTAAACATGTAGAACAATCCATGAAGGTCACATTTATAACATCTTTTTCTCGAAAGAAATGGGTCTGAAATTGGAATATTAGAGTGGTTTGTAATAATTTCTTAGATGTAGTTATCTAATCCCTCCAAATTTGGCCATCATTGTCTGAACTCTTAATGCAATGCTTCAAGAAGGATGTGGGGAATCATGGATCCCACTATCATGTGTAGGAAGCAAGGTAGTAGTGAAGACACCACAACACAATATATAAGGAAGAAATAGGCCCATAATATGGATAACCTTTCATTTTCTTGACTTTATTACCTTCCTCAACAACTCATGTTTTAGGATTTGAGAGATTCTTAGGTTAATTCTTGTGATCCTCATGTGTATCTTTGAGTGTATGTACATGCATGCGTTCATTAGTCACGAGTAATTAGATAGATAGGGAAAGGAGTTAGACTCAATTATGGAAGTAACTATGTTGAAAAAATCAGACATGAAATTATCTCATTATAATAAATCATAAAGAAATATCATCACAAATATACATAACTCTAAATATAACATAGAATAAAGAACTCAAAGCTTATCTATTTTGACTAAGTATTTTGCAATTACTGTTATCCACTAGAAGTATTTTGCAACAAGAACTTTTACTTCTTTACAATATCAATCGATCATAACTTCATATCATTATAATTTATAAATCTTTGACTTCTCTTACAATTACTGTTCAAATCTCACACACGACTGATTGTAGTGGATAATGTACATATTTTTTTTATGTGTATGGCAATTAAACTCTAAAAAAGATGCATAAGTCCAACATTTTGACGTGAATACTCAATGGCTGATTTGGTACTTTGTGTTGTAAATTCAAAAGTGGGTCCTTCACTTTCAATAAATGAATGACAAAAATACAAATTTGGATGGTTACTCGTTTGGGGGTTCAACTTTTTTCTCTACTATTCATATTGAATCCAAATTTTACCATTTCTTTTTGGATACTTACATATATCTGTACAATTAATACTTTTTTCTCGTCAATATTTGATTCATGGATGGATTATAGAATATGATGGGTCTAAAGTCCAAAAAGCATATCATTAGGTTTTTGTTGGAAGGGGCTCCACACAACGGGACGACGTGATTGAGACTCCAGTATGAACTCTAAAGAAATCACACATTCACACAATCACACCTCTTAGCAATCAAGAGCAACTTGCCATGTAATAATGTAACAAAAAGAGAACAATATTGAGACATTATCTGTGTCTAACATAATTTGAGAACTTTTGAAGCATCAAACTCTCTTTACCAATACCATTTTGAGATTAAATAAAATTTCTAATATCTTCTCAAAACATGGTAGATTTTTTGCATCTACTCATTTCTCTAACTCAAGTTATGTTATTATCAAACTTTTTTCTTTTAAGAAGCAAAATTAACCCACCTAAATTGACACCGGAGAGAGTTGAATCTGAAACCTTGAGGAGGAGCACAGTCTAAGCTCTCTTATTATCAAACTTAACGAGCTTTTGACAACAAGAAGATGCGATCTTGATCAATAATCAGAGAGAGTTGAACCTGAGACCTCGAAGAGGAACACACTCCAAACTCTCTTATTATCAAACTTAACCAGCTTTTGACAACAAAAAGATGCGATCAATAATTGAAATGTTTTGATAAGCAGAGAAGAAATTGAACCTCATTATCATCTAATAACTCATGATTATGATTATTATTGAAATATTTCGCCGCCCACTTTTTCTCAAAGTTAATTGTTGTTTTTTCACCAATAATTTAACACAACAATTACATCTTGACGACTTCCGTTTCATTGACCTTCCAATTTGTTTATCTGAGTTAATGATACATTGTAGGATGACAAACAAATTCTCTTTTATAAATACGTAATGAATTATCATCTGATTGATTCTTTATTTATAAACATAATGACATCTAATTCAAAAACTATTTTTTCGTGCAAACAAACGGTAAAATTTTAAGCCACGTCATCATATTGTTAAATACCCTCCCTTCATAAAAGTTGTTTTAAGCCACGTCATCATATTGTTAAAATCTCTCTCATCAATGTGATTGGCTTGAGGGAATCATCTTCATATTCTAAATTATTATCTTTAAGAAGGTCCTAGGACCAATCAATGGCCTCATTTATTCCCTTAGTGGACAAAATCATCTCAGTTCAAATATGAATAATAGTATTTAATCAAACAAATAATTGTTGACAAGAACAATTATAAATTAGTGAAAAAGAGAAGAAATAATATGAACTTTTTGAATCAAATGAAAAGGGAGAAAACCAAATAATATAGCAACTGCTACATAACTTAAACTAAACAAGAGGAAAAAAAAATAACGTTGAAAAAGTATACAAAAACAATACTAAATGTGATACCTTTTCTTCAATAAAACAATTGTGGCATAGGATTTCAAGTGAATGGAAGCAAGCTAAGGTTATAGCACATCATCAATTCATTGATTCAATTTAAGCGGCAATAACAAAAGACAATCAGGGAGAACAAAAGAGAGGTAAGAAAGAGAATAAGGAGATATGAAGGGATGGTAAAAAAGAAAAGAAAAAAGTTAATTACATTTGTGTCTTTTAGTTTTAATTTGTTAAAAAATTTTAAAAAAAATGGGTTTCTTTGTCTAAGTGAAAAGATATTGGTTGCTAAAATATACCTAGTTAAAAATGACATAGTCTATTATAGAGAGTACTAAAAGTACTCGAGATACGTCTCTGTGAGTATAAGTTAGTGGGTAAGGATATTGCAATAGACAAGGATCGGAGTTTGAACCTTAAATTCTCTACTTATTTACTGTAAGGGAAATGTTAAAGAGTGCCTTTTGGATATTGGTTAAGAGAACATAAATAGAAATAATTTGTTGAAAAATGGTAAAAAATATTGAATTCAATTTTCTAAAAATCAAAAAGTTGTAATTTCCAATACAAAACTACTACTTTTAGTTTCCTTAACCATTGTCCTGAAGGCACTGGTTAGCAAAACCCTTAATTTAAGGATTGAATTTATAGTCATTAGACTTCTTGACTAAAATAGTACCAGAAATACACACATAGCAGGAAAAAGTGGTAGTGGATGGAAGGGGTACACTAATGATCCTAGCTAGCCCCCCAAATCAATCCAAGCAAGAAGATTAGAGGCAAGAGCTCTCGTGAAGAGCAGTAGAAATCGGGCAAACCACAAACTAAGCACACAAAGATCCACCAGGGACAACCCCACAAATCATTTTCGGCCCCAGCACATAACAAGTTTAAGCCTCCCACTCATTTTATTCTATCTATTGGTTGTTCAGCAGTCACCGACTTATCAGAGAAAATAAGCTTATTTCTCCGTATATTTCATTTATTATTGGATGTAATTCTATTCGAGACAGGTCATACACTAAATATTAATACTTTTTTCGGTCGTGATTCAAACTTTTTTGACGATGTAGTGTTTAGCCAATTTCATAGTTGGTAAAATTTTCTATATTATTATTCTTAATCGATATGATATTTTGTTCTTGTTGTTTATTATATTTTATTTTATTTTAGAGCAATTGTTGTTGTTATATTCTAAACTAAAGAGAGAAGTACCATGCATGCATATTTTTCAATAGTAAAGAGATGATTGAATTATTAATTGGTGTTGTATATTTTTCTTCTTCTGATTCTTGCACAGCTTCTGCTTGGATCAGTATTTTTTTTAGATTTGCTTTAAGAAAGAAAAAAAAAACTGGTTACATGTTTTGGTACGTTGGAATATGAGGTTTTATATTTTCACATTATTTGATGGTTCTCAAGAAGCTATTTTGAATATGAAGTGTAATTGTCATATAAGATATGAGTAGGACATCTGCTCGTTGAAGCATTGGTCACTTTCCCAGTTAGAAAATAAGTGTATAATCTTCCAAAGTTGAAACTGTACAAAATATATAGTACGTACTTATAACTATAGTAATTAAGTAAACCAGATGGGGCATCGATTCAGCGTTTCATCCGGATCGACACACAAAAATAAATTAAATCACCGATGTTTTTCAATTGCATTTGAAATTTATGCAATTGAGATGCTCATACAAAACAATTTTAGAGTATTTATTGCTAGATGCAAAATCACTGATAATCTCCTATCTCTTATCTCTTATATACATACATTTGAATATGTTCAAACGAGCCAATCCACATGACATTCAAGAATACTTCTAGCAAAGCAATTGCCACGTGTCCTCCTCTTTGCAAACCATTCAATCAAAAAAATATTTCTTTCTTAAAATAAGCAATTCAAATTTGGTTGACTTATTTTTAACAATGTGACATTCAAATTGCATTCAGATTGGCATTTAAGTCACAATTAAATAAAATCGAATCATAATACAATTTTTAAGGGTGAACTACTATTTGCCCCCATTTTATTTTTTACAAACTACAATTTTCCTAACAATCATCAAGTAGTTTTCATACTCTACGGTTTTGCATAATAATTTTGAATACATTAAATCCACAAACAACTCTAAGATGATTTACTCCATTGAATCCTTTATTATAAAAGTTAGATTTGATGAGCTAGCATGTTTGCCCTAATCCCTTGCATTTTTCCCTCATAAGCATGTAATTATTGCTAATCTAATCTCCCAACCACACACTTAATCACAGCCGTTGATTCAAACTCTATTTTCAAACTCCTCATTTTATCTCTCATACAGAAACGTCATAATGGCAATTGAAAACAGTGCTAATCATCATCTTTTTTCCTCACTAATACGTAATTAGTGTTAATCAACTCAGTCAACCACTTCCTTCATCTCAGCCGTAGATCTCATAACCTTTCATGTATTAACGTTCCATGATTTGAGTCAACCACCCCCTACATCTCAGCCGTAGATCTCATAACCTTCCATGTATATTAACGAATGCATTCCCATTATCCTCTCCTTCCATCCTTTTTACGTCAAAACAGTTTAAACTTAACAATGGATCAAAGTGATGCACAAACTCTCTTAACCTTGCACTACTTGAAGGGTACAAATAACACCGCAAAATCTAACCATGTTTCATCTTCTTTCTTGATCTCTTATGTTTTGTTCCATATATATTTTTCAACTTGCATTAATTTCTTTGAATCTTTGATCTTTTTCAGCTCCATAAGATCCAAGTCAAGCGCCCAGCTGTCGTGAGAGTTTGATGTCTGCAGTGCAATTGATGGAGTTCAGTTTTTAGGATTTATGTTTTTAGATCCATTTTGATGTTTTTGAATTTTCTTTACATTTTAATGCAATTTATGGTTTATCTTTCCAATTTAATGTGCTCTATTTTGATTTCAATGCAATAAAAAGTAATATCTTTCTAATTTAATGTGCTCTCTTTTATATTGAATGCAATTTATGGTTTTAAAATGTTTTTTCGTATGACTATTGAGCTTAAATGTAATTTATAGATGATTGTTTACCAACAATTAATATTGTACCATAATCCTTCATGGAGCCAAAATCGTGGTTTTAAAATGTTTAATACACTATTAGTTTTAACTAGCATTTAGAAAAAATAATTGTATAGGTAACGAAAATCATGCTATGAAGGACATTTCAAATAAGGATATCAAATGGTTAAAAAAATATTGATGGCAATCGAAACTTTAGGTTAAGACTTAATGATATGCAAAAATTCAACTTAATATTTATGGAGCTTAATGATATGCGAAAATTCAACTTAATGATATGCGAAAATTCAATTAATTTCTATGAGTGCAATTTAATGATTTGCGAAAAATATTGATGGAACTTAATGATTTACGAAAAATATTGACGACAATCGAAACTTCAGATCAACGATTACATGTTAGATTTGATGCCCGGTGAAGGGAAGACATATTTGAGCTATGATATTCCATTGACACAGAATGAAAATTGTGATGGTGTTGATGATGTCCACACTCTAGAATTTCAACACAATAAATGCTTCAGGACTCCCACATCACAAGATAAGATTGAAGAATTGAGTTCCAATTATGCTTTTGAGAAATATTGACCTAAAGTTAGGATTATGCAATGGAACAAGGTTAATCATAACCAGAATGAGAAAATTCGTGCTTGAAGCAAATGTTATATCTGGAAGTAACATCGGCAAAAAAGTTTTCATACCCAAGTTATCTCTTTCACTGTCTGATGTTAAAATTCCTTTCAAATTTCAAAGAAGACAATTTTCAATATTTGTTTCATTTGCTATGACAATCAACAAGAGTCAATGGTAATCACTTAAAAATGTTGAAATTTATTTGCCGAGTCATGTGTTCTCGCATGGTCAGTTGTACGTTGCAATTTCCAGAGTCACTTCAAAACAAGGTTTGAAAATACTAATTGTTGATGGAGATGGAGAGAACACTAATACGACCTCAAATGTTGTTTATCACAAAGTCTTTCGTAATGTATCTTGATGTCCAATGTTCAAACATTTTTGTCATGTATGCTACCATTTCATTTTGTTGCTATTGTTGTCTTAATTAGAAGGGAACATATTTTTAAGTTGTTATAAAACTTCTATTAACTATATATATGTTTACATTTTTGAGACTGATTTGATTAACTTCTACGTGGTATGACCCGTGCGGTAGCATGGGTCAAGAGTCTAGTAATTAATAAAAATAACAACGAATTTCACTAAAATATGAGACAAATATTTATTGTCGATAAATATTAAAAAAATGCGACAACTTTTTGTCACCTATACATAAATAAAATGTGTTTCTCTAAAAAAATAAATAAAACATGTACCGACTATTTATCGGTAAAGAATATATAAAAAAAAAACACAAGAAAAATCTTCGTAATCAATATATACAAAAACACAAAACAAATATTTTCTACTAATAAATATCAAAAGCACGGGAAACATATTTATCTTTAATACATAAAAAAATATCATTGACGCATAACAAAACTTGAGTCTAACATTCATCACCGATAAATATAAAGAAAACATGCGACACATACTTATCATTGATATATATATATAAGACAAATATTAGTAATTGATACATAAAAAATAGAAGAAAAATATTTATCATTGATATATGCAAAAACATGAGATAAATATTTGTCACTATCCCTCAAAAAAATGAGATAAATATTTGTCACTAATAAATATAAAAAAAAACTGGACAAATATTTGTTATTGGTAAATATTATTATTATTATTTTGAAACAAAAGTGAGTTGAAACAATATAATTAATATCACTAATTAAAAATTAAATTGACAATTTTTTGGGACTAATATCTTTTTTAAAATAGGTAAAAAAATAAAAATTGAAAGGATAAATATAGCAATTTAAGAATAACATTTAAGCAAAAATAAGAAATGTAAAAAGAATCAACCAATGGCAAAGAAAATAAATTCACAGTCTCATCACAACAAACTAGATCCAATTCTTACAAATTAAACTAGTAATACAAACTAGAGAAACAACTTTGTTCTTACATGTTTTCAGCTAGTACAATGGGTCAACCCGAGTCAATACCCGAACCACCACCCTTTCCTTTGTGTTAAAGATCCGAACCCAACCAAGTCTTGGATCCTCACCACCATTCAAGGAGTTTTTTTCACTCGCGGTTCCTTCTTGACTCCACACCCCTCGTATCCTTCCCACGCGCCACTTTCAATATTTCAAATTAAATAATATAGTAATTAAAATATTAGTAATAGCACTACACATCACTCTTATAGTTATTGAGGTGAAATTCATGTAAGAAATATATAACAATTTGAAATAGATTTCACAAACTAAATTTCACCTAATAACTACGAAATTGAATTTCCTACAATCGACATTTTTCCTTGGTTGTGATAATGGTGGCTGTCTAATCTTGATCGAATAATCAACGACACATGACTTCAAATATTTGCTAGTTGCGACACATCATCTAAAAAAACTTGTTACAAAATACAAACAACTCAAAGTGGAGTCAAATGAGAGTTGATGTGTCATGTGACATTAACTCTCACATTGAAGTGCTACTTTTATCTTTTGAATAGTACATGAAATGAGATTGTTCACCGTTTCCACTGATTCCACCGTGAGCTTTGCCGTCGGAAGGCTATTCACAAGTATCTGAAATGCTACCGTCAAAAGTGATCCACTCACTCTCGGCTGTGACGTGTCACCGTGATTACCAGTCCCATTGCTATGTTCATCTGGTAACACGGCAAAACCCGACGGAAGAAGCGCAACATAAGCTGAATCGCCGCCGTTCATTACTACATGCATTGCAGGAATATCCACCGGAGCATACACAACAAGCGACCCCGATGCGTCTGTGCTTGTTTCTTGTAGAATTAACATGCTACTTTGACTTGAATTAATAGCCTGCAACAAGAAAAAACAACGTTAAGAAAATGAAAAATTTAAATTATTTGATTTTCAAAGTTTTTTTGGTTTGTAACTAAAATTGATTCAAATTTTAATTTAGTTTGAAATAATTAAATATTATAAGATGATATGACATTAAATAAATAATTGAATGATAAAATAAATATCCAACAAAATTTCATGATATAAGAATTTTTTTGAAATTAATATTTATATTTTTTGTGTTGTCTTTTTCGTTAAGTTTTAGGGTTTGGAGGTAGTCAATAAGTCAAACCTTGGTACCACTTTTTTTGTTTTCTTTTTCTAAACTTCAAAATTTAGCTTAAAAGAATGAGGTCAGAACATAGAAGTTAGAAAAATAGAAAGTTGACAAAAGTTTCAGATTTTGACTTTTTGGAAAAATTTGCTGCCCTATTTCTGTTACAAATTGTCTTGATAGATGCTTCCAAATATTTTCAACCCTGTCCTTCTCAATTTCACCTTTTCATCCAATGACTACACGACAAAACAAGATTCACGTTTCTTCTTCTCTTGAAAACGTTATCTCGTCATACAACAATCAAATCAAGAATAGTAAAATGTACACCATTCATTTCTAAATTTCAATTTAGAAAGATTGATCATATATAAATATAAATAAGTAGCTCAAATTGAATTATATTTCACTATGGTAATGTCGGCAATAATATGGTTTTATAAAATATTTACATAAAATATATAGATGAAAATTTATTTTTATACAACTTTTAAGTTTTTTGTCTCTAAATATTTGTCGTTTATACAATTTTTTTTAGTAATATATGGTAGTTAAATTCTAAATAAAATTGGTCTTTTTATAATCTTCTAATCATGTCTACCATTTTTTAAAACACTTAATTATGGTATTAATGTGGAAAATAAAGACAAAAAAAACTAAACGAATTCTTCTAAAAGGCTACTGATCGCGAGAAACTTCATCCCGAGTGCATCATGAATGTGTGCTATTGGCCGGTCAACCCATAAACCCCCATGTATTCCATGAAAAACAGGACTATATGCTACTCTCTTTCTTTAGACGTTAGACATGTATATGTCGTGAAATTTCCTGAAAGGAGTTCTCGCAATGTATAGTGGTGCTCATTTTAAAATATAATTTCAAACTTAATATGATTAAAAAATTGGCATTTAGGATGGAAGAGATATTCATACGCTAGCTCGTAGGAGGGAGACACAGTTGCCATGGTCATGTCCTTTGGCAATGTGAGCCATCTCTTGCATTGGACCACCGTTGGAGAGTATGTCCCATTCACTTCTAAGCTTCTCGTTGCGGAGGAAATCAAATACTTTTTGTGGTGAAGCGGGTAGCCAAACAGAGGTTGCTGCACTAAGCACAATCCCCGGTGGCTCACCTGGATCATCCACACTCTTCCTTGTCATCACCCTAACGTCCTCACCCACGTTCCCTGCATTCAATTTGTTCCATTTGTGCACCGTTGATGCACAAACTCCAGCACAAAAGTTGTTTGTCATTCGATGCGCTAGCTTTAGCATGCTACGCCTTCCTCCCACACTTATTGCTACATATAGGAACATAACACCGTGGGTTATTGTGGACAAATGCATTTTGTTAAATGTGTGTGTATATATGGTGTTTGAATCCTCTCTACAGCTACAACATCATAATGTAGCTGTAAGTTGAGGATCCACGTTGGTACGTGTTGGATATACCTGATTGTTCTCTAGAGGGGAGTGATGATGACATTAAGATGGCTAGACATTCGCATTGGCGTTGGAGGGTTGCAACCCAACGTTGTGCGCCAAAACCCATGCCTAAGCTTAACAAGGGTCTATAGAGCTGGTGAACTTGGCTTTCTTCATATTCTGCATGCTCCACCCATGTCACCTGCATCATATATGTTCATGTTAATCAACCACTTTTTTTGGTTATACCATTACCATGCTCATAATTTCCTACCATATTCATGAAATTCCAACTTTGCAAAGTTTATTGTAAATATATATATTTTTTATCTACAACAGCTTCACCACAACATAGTTGTTAGCTATTAGATCTAAATGTAAGTAATTATTGTAGAATCTTACATTAAGAATTAATGATTCTACAACTACCATATAATATCCAAGTTCTTTACGAAATTCAAAGTCTAAGTTTTAATAATGGTTGGACGCATCGTTCTAAATAATTGAGTTATTAAATTTTCCTGAAATAGTTACGTTTGAAATCACAGTTGTTTCACAAAATCACGGTGACATTGTCATTTTATTAAAGCTCATATATACTATAATTTGACAAAATCACGATTATTCACGGTAATTTTATCGTTCTCACGATGTATTTAAGCTGTCATCATTCACACATATTGAACAGGAATGAAGCTGCTGATTGATTATGATCATGATTCATGGACCATGATGTACAAGTATGAACAGAAAATCTTGGAGAAAGCCTGGCAAGTTGACTCAACGACAGACCAAGGTATCTATCTTATGGAGATCGAGCAAGTACATACATAAAATAATGGTACTACTAGATAAAGTCATCATCCGGGATTTTAGAGAAGCTACGTGCAATATAAAATTAGATTCATCGAGATTTGCTATATTTTGCAGTGTGGTGAACTCATCCCAAACACTTATAGCAAAAAGACAAAATATTCAGTCTATTATCTTGACTCAAAGGGTCCACATTGAATATATTATATAACTGACCTATATGTTTTTATAGGGTTCAAAAACCAGGTCACACACAATTTCATGAATTAAAATAATATTCTTATAGGGAACAACCAGCATGAAAGATTGGAATAGAAACATCATATGAATTTTTTATAGAATGTGATAAAGTTAAAAAACAACAAATTAATTAGTTAAAAGGGTTTGTAATTAATGTGTTCATGCAGCTACCAAAATTTAAGTGATGGAGACTTCCATGAATAAATTAATGGATTCACCTAGATTTCACCTACATTGATGTGTTTATCACTCAAATAATATATGTGATCAAATAATTAGAAAATCAATAACATGGGAACCATCACTGACAGAGTGGTTCTATTGTGAATACTCACTAAACAAGCTGAAATATTACTTTGAACCATGAGCTTTCTAAGTTGCTTGGGAAAGCAAAAGCTCCATGATTCCTTAGCTTTGTGTTTTCCCCCTCCACAACTTTAAAATATTGCTCAATTCAGCTACCATGTTTCAATTACTTGTACACCAACTTTAAATAAATAAATGTGATGAAAAAAAAAACAGTTGAGATAGTAGTACGGTTTACTATAGGTGTCCTTTACATAGATTACAAAAATAATCAGGATACAACTTTTGACACATTGTGAATCCTTTTTAACTTTTTGGAATTTGGGAAGGTAAAAATGCAGTAAATTAACTAAAACATAAAATAAATTTGATGTCCCTAACGTGTATGCCAATGTTTGAGGTTGCTTTTGCATTTTTGTGTTACTAACTTTATGTCATTATTGAAATTTCTGTCACTATTTCAATTTTAGTTTGTTTTTTTTCTTCTTCAAACCAGGTATCCTCCATACGCAGTTGTGTAGCGAGTTTTAACGATGTTGCATGCATGTTCATGTAAATATATGTGAAGATATTTAATTTTTTTCTTTTTTACCTTAGAGTAACCATTTGGCATATCTTGAACCACACAACCAGAAGGAAGCCTCCTACAGTTAAGAAAAGTGGGTGCACCAGCTGAAGTTTCTCTGATGGTATCTATGGACACATCTACCACTGCCCATACCCCTTCTGCATGCTGCTTGCAAAACCTTAGAAAACTCACCTCACGAACAGGAACCAATGGAGAAAGCACTTGAAGTTCAGCTTGCATCTGTTAACAAATAAATTTCATGTGTTAAAACAAAAATATATAGAGGTATTTATCAAAGAGATGAAAATAAAGAGTAACTAAAACATTATAGTATTAATTTGTCAAAAAAAAAAAATCATTATGGCATTAATGATGGAAGGTAACAATTTATGTTTATGTACTATATAATTTATATACCAGTTGTAGAGCACCATTTCTGGTTCCATTTATTCCACTAGATATCACTTCAGTTGTAGAGCTTCTTGCAATCACACAAGGGAACATCTCTGACCATCGATTCTGTTATGCAACAGAAACAAAATCAGTTTCAAGTACAACAATTTAATATATATTATTATTAATAAATCACCACAAAAAATTATATTTGCAACATAAATTTATTAAGACAAAATATGAAATTTGTCTATGATAATTTTATCATCAAACAAATTGCTTTCTAGTTTCTAAAATATTTTGTAGTAGTAAACTAGTAGTAAATAATAGCTTGATTATTTTTCTTCAAAAAAATAGCTTGATTATTAACCTCCATGACATAGTTCAAATTAAACATAAGATAATTGTAAAAATTGGAGGAGTCATTAGTTTTTTTGTTTTTGACAAATTAATGGAGTAGTCATTAGTGTCAACAGTATTAATAATAATTTTCATTTCTTCATTTTTTCTAAATAAATTCCTTTTTTTTTTGGTAGATAGACGAAATGACAAAGCCATTATAAACTCACACACACAAGTGAAGTTGCCGGGGTTCGAACCCCGGCCAAGACGTCCAGCCTAACAATTTCGGCATTTTGCCAGTTGAGTTAGGACTTGCTAACAAATAAATTCTAGTATAGTACTAAATATATTCATCCATGTAAAATGAAAAATAAATAAATCATCCTAAGCCAAGAATAATTGAAAGGCTAAGAAGAGAAGTTGGAGAAAATTGAATGAAGTAGTTGAAAAAGGCTTACTGAATCCATTAAAGTTTCAACAAGAGCCAAGCTGTTTATGATAACAACACCACTTTCTCTAGAAGCCTCAGAAACAAAACCATTTGGTTTCAAACCAATACAAGGAGTACTAATAATCCTTGTATATTCCTCATGATTAAAAATTTCTTTTCCACTTTCAACATTTCTAATCCAAAGAGGCTCATTAGTTTGTGCCATCTTCACTAACTCATCCATTGCAGCCAAAGCAAGTTCAAGAAACATAGACCTCTCCATTGATCTATCAAAACCATTGCTATTGGTATTTGTTACCATATTTGTTCCTCTTGTAATTGAAGGTGGTGACATTGACACCATGCCAAAATCTTGACCTAAAGGCAATGTTGAAGGCAAACTATTGTTCAAACCAACAAAACCAATTTCTAAACTCGAGTTTGGTAACGAAGTAATTGGACGGCCTAAAAACTTGCCGGCGAGTGTATAAACTCGGTCTAATTCATCTTTTAATCTTGTATTCTCAATTCTTAGATGTTGTTCTTCAAGTGAAATTTCACTAATAATTGCTGGTCCTCCACAACTTGAACACATGGGATTCCTCATTGCTTCTCTTATTGACATGTTTTCAGCTCTTAGTTTATCATTTGCTTGCCTAAGTAGTGAATTCTCATGACGTTCCAATTGAGTCTGAAATAATCAACAAAAGATAAAATTAGCGACAAAATTAGAAAAAGTTGAAATAACGACAAAAATTAGAGACAGAAAAAATAAAATTAGACGGGTTTTTGCCATTTTTTGGCTCTAAACTTATGTTGCTATATTTCAACTTTTCTTTCTAGGAGCCGTATCAAAATATTGTTCCCCAAAAGAAAAAGATACTATTCCATGTGAATACAAAGACTTTTGGAAAGTGTTCTTTAGGTTACCTTCATTTGTGTTCTTCTATTTTGGAACCAAAACTTAACTTGTCTTGTTTCCAAACAAAGCCTTTTGCTAAGTTCAAGTCTTTGTTTTTCATCAGGATGAGGACACTCTTTAAACATCCTACAAATTATAAAAGACAAAAAAAAAAATTAAACCCAACAATTATTTTTTATGAACTTCATAAAAAAGATGAATTTTTTTTATGAAGGAAATTATGATACATACGATTCAAGTTCTTGAATTTGTTGAGGAGTGTGTCGGTGATAACGTTTTTTTCTTGGTGGATTGCCGGCAGCATCAAAATCATCACCAGAAATACCATCCATGTTATCACTACCAGATCTGCAGCTTTCATGTTCTTCTTCTTCTCTATTCCTTCTCAAACCATTGTTTGTTTGATGAAAATTCTCAGCCATTAATCTCTTCATATCACCACCTTGTGCTTCTATATTTGTTTGCTGTAATATTCAATATTTCCCAAACAAAAAGAACATAAATAAATAGTTTGAAGTAAAAGTATAAAATCATATTAGTATGAAAAGAAAATAATCTCTTACAAGTGCTAAAGATAGACCAGATGAGTTGAACATGGATTTAACCAAAGTAGGAGTTGATAAACGAGGTTGTGAGATTGCACTAGAAGGCATTATTCTACTTATTGTCACCAAAACTCATCAAAGTAGAAATCTTTTGCTTTTAATCAAGCAGCACAAAAGGTTCTTCATACATAGGTAGGGTGTTATTGTTACTAGTGATTCAGCTTTGTGAGTGTTTTTTTTTTTTTTGTATTGGTTCTTCT
>Ga0228711_1006360_pt1 | contig 17590 bp, 9 predicted proteins | sample MedpolnodulmetaG_2_FD_177996 | JGI IMG/M metagenome (GOLD analysis project Ga0228711, IMG submission 177996) | Root nodule microbial communities from Medicago polymorpha collected in Santa Monica, California, United States - brown nodules | ecosystem: Host-associated > Plants > Roots > Nodule...
AAGACTACAATGAGATGAGACAATGATTTGTCAAACATTCACGTTGTAAGTAGAAAGACTCACGAGAGCGCTCTCTATATGAAGTTAGTTTTAACTTTTACATTAGGAATAGAAAAACATCAAGGGTGTATAATCTACTAGAATTATCAATTACTATGAGCCACTACATGTGTAATAGAAGTAGTGAACTCAATTATGTTTGGGGATCATGTAATTTTATCAAGGCTATCTCACATAATATAGTTGGTAAAAATAAGGCTAAATTAATTCAATGGTCCATCAACTAATTCCCAGTTTTCATTTTGGTCTGATAAGTCTTAAAATCATCATTTTGGTCCCTCAACTTTTGCTCCGTTATTCAATTTGGTTGTCACGGTTAGTTTTTTAATGTTTAAAATTTTTTATTTGATTTTAACCATTTAATTGCATGTCCATTGTATTTATAGTGAACCGTCGACACTTAATTTTTTCACTTTTCATCATTTTCTCCATTCCTCTTCCTTAAATCTTCATCAACCTTTTCCAGAATTTGAAAGAAAAAAAGAACAAAAACTAACTAAATTCATAGATCCTCTTCTCAAATCAAACACGTTCATTCCTCTTCTCAAAATTTCTGTCATGGCCACCGTAACCACCAACGCAGTCACCGTTGCAAAACTCTCATCTCCTCTATAAAACCCATTTTTCAGATCGGAACCATACACATTCAAACTTTTCAATCCACATGCTCGTCTCCTCTTCCACCAATCATCGCTCTCGAAATTCGTTCTCCTCCTCACTCATGCTTCATTGCTTCGTTATCTCTCCCGTCTGTTTCATTGCTTCTGGTGCCAAAAAGATCTTGACCTTTGTTTTGGATCTTGAATCTTCCCCTAATTCTTACAATAAATTTTACTGTTATTCCAGAAAAAGCTTGATTGAAATGGTGATGAACAAAACCAACCAGCAAAACAAACTCTTTTCTTACAATAAATCTTCCTCTTCCTTCCCTTTATCAAACGTAAATTCTCTTTTCCTCTTCTTTTTCTTATCAACATCATCATCATCTTCACTTTTTGGATTAAACAAACTCTTTAAAAGAGATAGGTTAGTGTTATTGATTCTGATGGGTTGTTTGTTGGTTTGTTTGAGAGATAAATGTGGTGTTAAGCAATGAAAACATTTGTGGGTATGAAGGGAGGAGAAGAAAAAGTGGATAATTGATTATTAGTGGTGTGAGGAGAATAACATGGTGGTGGCAATGAAAGAGTGTGCATGTTAATTGATTACGAGAATGAATTCTCAATAACTCAGAATTAGTTTAAAGAACAAAAATGGAATGGATAAGTGATTTTGTTTTTGAAGAGGCTAAAATGGATTATATTACCAACTCAAAAGGCTTTCCTAGTACAAGGTGTACTAAGGAAAAACAGAAACAGTGTCGAAACAATATTTACAAGAGGGAAACTATACAGAAAACAGCTAAACAGAAATAACTATCAACCTATGTCCAACATTGTGAACGGACTAAGCCACCAACCATGGTAATTGAAGGGGAGGGTAGGGAATTTCTCCCTCAACCACCTAAATGCGAGTGACTTGATCTTATCGACCACTTGACTTATCGAGCATTCTTTGTTGTTAAAGTGTCTGTTATTTCTTTCTTTTCATATTTCTCAAACAGTTGCATACCAAATCACCGGAGATATTGAACAACGCGTCTTCGCTATACCACCGCTGACACTGAATTGGTTAAAATGATCTGTGACCTGAGCAGGAATTACCACTGAGATGCCAAGCCACCTGTATATGAAATACCAAACAGCCTCAAATATATTACAATGTAAGAACAAGTGCTGAGAAGATTCAAACGAGCCACACCCAACCACACACAACATAGATTCACGATCAAGAACTCCACGCCGATGCAGATTGTCCTTTGTAGGCAACCTGTCTTGGAACAAACGCCAAGCAAATAAGACAACCTTTAATGGAACGTCCTTATGCCACAGTGAAGCAACAGGAACAGATAAAGCTAAAGGAGGATTAGCAGATAGGAAATTATAGGCACTGCGAACAGAGAAATCATTTGAAGCTTCCAAGGTCCAACGCCATCTGTCATCCCTGTCAACCTGCAAACGAACAGTATTGATTAGAGTTTGAACGTTTAGATTTATTATTTTGCTTATTTTTTTTGTTTTTTTTGGATTTTTTATGAGGATTGTTGATAATGAAGATAAGGTAGAAGATGAAGAAATGGGCAAAAAAAAGTTATTGACGGCATATCATAAGATATAATGGACCTTTACAATCTAACAATTAGTTTTTGATATAAAAAAAGATCAAACGATTAGAATTAAAAGTATTAATAAGGTCTATGGTGGACCAACATTATTTGTATCCCACTATAGACATTTAAGGTTAAAGTTAACAGCGGGGGGCCTTTTTGAATAACGGAGCAAATGTTGAAGGACCAAAATGATAATTTTAAGAGTTATGAGACCAAAATGAAAACTGAGAATTAGTTGAGGGACCATTGAATTAATTTAGCCTAAAAATAATTTGTGCATGAAGGAGCCCACACAACCTTGAGTGTGGCTCCGCCACTGGACCGGATGAAGTATAAAATTAGTTACACAATTGAGATAAAAAAAAAAAACTAAATTCTACATTTTTTAGGGAACTAAAATTCTACTTGTAAAAAATTTAATTGATATTTATTTTTAGAATTCACCGATGTGTGAGGCTCTTGAGAAGCATTTTTACACTTTAGGTTCACCACATTAGCAAATAATTTAAAAAATGGATCGTATATGCCATGCTCCATTAATATATATTTAATTAATTTATATGCAACACACTCCGGTATATAACAGTATTCCAATCCCTCTCAAAAAAAAAAAAATACAGTATTCCAATCCCGATGTAACCCAAAAGAACAAAAAATACAATTTTTTTCTATATAATAACCTATCAAAAAGATTCCTTCAAAAAAAAAACCTATAAAAAAGATACCCAAAATAAAAAGGAAAGTAAGACCAAAAACAATGTAGAATGCCATGGTATGTCAAGCATGTCCCTTGTGCAACCTTTGTATGTAGATTCCCCGTCCCGCCACCTCTAACGGATTGCTGCCGCAACAGCAGGCAATGCCAGCGTCTGCGGTGGTGCAGAAAAGTTAGCAATTACATTAGTTGGTGACAAAATTCTAGAGCGGGCGCGTATTTCACCATAGAGAAAGTTGTATAGTATCACAAGACTTTTTGCAAGCACATGATCCTCCCACACTTCCTTACTAGTGTGTGAACCACTCCTAAGGTGCGCTTCAGTGGCATCAAGACGATGCATACTCTTTTTCCACATTCCATTTAATCGACGAATCTTTTGAACTTGTTTATTTGCAAGCATGCAATTATTAATTTTTAGGCTACTAATGGCATCTTCGAGAAGCCTCTTCTTAGTTCTTTCATCCGCTGAATTTGCTTCTGCTACAAGAAAATCATGAAATTCTGGCACCCCAATAGCTCTTCGAATCCCTTTAGTGTAATCACCGAAAGGGTCAAAAAATTCACGAACTTCATCAACTTGACCAGCTTCAATCATACAATCAACGCGCGATTGAAGTGAAGAATGAAGCACAGGCAGTGAAACATCAACCCATAGAAAACAACATTCGTACCTTAACCTAAATTCCGTACAATGGTTCACTAAGGTATCTAAGTAAGAATTTGAACCACCAGCAATAATGGGTAGTCCATCCTTTTCCACAATTGAATCAATTGCTGAACAAGCATGGTAACAAAAATCATTGGCAGTGAAATTTGTGATAGGATCAAATACACCTAAGAGATGGTGTGGGACCCCATCACACTCTTGTTCTGTCACCTTATTTGTTGTAATGTCAAGACCTTTGTGAACTTGGATTTTGTCTGAATTCACAATTTCAGCTGGCTGAAAATGTTTGGCCAATTCTATGGCTAATTTGGTCTTTCCAGTTCCTGTGGCCCCCATTATCACTACCACCTTATCTTTGTTTCGGTTGTGAAATAAAGACTCCATTTTGTTGAGTCCCTTTTGGAAATTTATTAGGGGCAGTTCTTGTTTGCAGGCAGAGGATGATGTTGCTGGCACCATAATCATTTTTCTTCTCCTTTTTTAACTATATCTGCCAAGTTGACCAAAAATATTTTAAATTTAATTAGTCACCATCATGATATAAAATCATCAATAGCACTATAACTTTAACATCTCATAATGGGGCATTAATTTAGAAACAATTTGTTACTAAAGGTTTTTGATGAATACCATTTTATAAATCAGTTCAAAAGAAAGGGACATGTACACAACTACACAAGTGATATGATAAAAAAAAAAAGTTGTTTTGCAAGACAATGATAAAAAAAAAAAGTTGTTTTGCAAGACAATATATACATTTTTTTTTTAAGAAAGACAATATATACATATGCAACTTTCATAGTTTAATATGTGTATGCCCGTAAAGTTGTAATGATTTATTAGGTCAATATTGGTAGTGTAGTGTAAACAAATTTACATTATCAACAAATCACAACCACTTATACGATTGACTTTAAAAATAATTCTATGAAGTCCAAAGTTTTTAATGATCAAACGATTATAATTCTTTTAGGTGTCAAAAATATTTGCACTAAATGAAAAGAGAAAAAATATTTGTAGAACCATTTTATGATAATTTTTGAAATAATTCTTTCATATTATCATTGTGCTTTTAGTCTTAGACAATATGAGACTTATATGAAATAGGAAGGAATTGAAGGAAATATATTTGCTTCGATATTTACCAAACTAGAGAAGCTAAAACAGGGGATTTTTTTTTTTTTATCAAGTATAGCACCCTACATATAATTTACATGGATCACACGATAGTTATGGATATAAATGTATAAATGATTTATTCAAGTGTAATTGCACTCTCTAACAACATGTACATACCGTAGTGTTATTAAAACGTGGCGATTGAGTGAAGGAATATGTAAAGTGAGAGAGAAAAGATCAGAGGGGATGATGATTTTGTGAAGAAGTGGCTCTTAAGACATTTGTGAGTGATTACTTAATTTTTTGATGCAGCAAAGGAAGATTTCACTTGCTATTTATACGAAACAAAGACTATGTGGACCCACTTATGCGAATTTAAAAATCGGTGATTCAACGGCTTGAGCAGCTTGAAAGGAGTGAACTGAGATTAAATTAAATGTTAATTAATGATCACGATCAAATTTTTTTTATCTATTTATACTTTGGCCTGGAGTCAATCTATAGGTTCTCTATTACTACTCCGTCCATACTTATAGAACCCTTTTTAAAAAAAATAATGGGAATTAAGAAAATTGATATTGGTAATAAATTTGTTTGTAATTACTATTGGTTTTATAATTTTACCCTTAAAGAGATAGAGTTGGTTTATATTTTCCATATAGTATTTAATGTTTTGAAGAAAAAGATATAAAATAAATAGAGGTGTGTTGGTAAAGAATTAATTAATGTACTTGAAAATACTAGATGAGTCTTATAAAAAGAGACAAAAAATATTCTCAAAAGAATCTTATATTTAGGGACGAAGATGGTATAAAAAAGTATATTCCCAACCTTCTAATGGGACCCAGAGAAATTTAAGATATAATTCTTGAGAGCTTCCTATGATTATTGAAAGGGAAATTCTAACAAGTGTCCTTAGGGTACTTGATAAAAAATTTAAAATTGAAACTTTATCTTGTGATTTATGCATTCAACATATTAAAACATCCAAAAGTAACTTTTTTTTACATAAAAGTTATCATTTGTTTCCATTTTTTGAATCCTTAACAAGTGCTCTAAGAGTACTTTAGAGTACTTGTTAGCAAAACCCTTATTGAAAACGTTTTCAAGAAATGTTAACGTTGTTAAGTCGGATTATCTAATTGAGGTTTAAATATGATCTCTTCACTAATTTGTATAAGTTTTAAAATAATTATTGTTATTGTGTTTATCCAAAAAGAAAATATTGAAAACTATTTTTAAAACGAAATAGCTGAACCAAACCTGGCTCAAATAAGGTCAACTACACAAAGTACATATGGATGAGCAACTACACACCAAAGATATCACAATTCACAAATGTTGCTGCCATTAATACGATTGGGGGAAATGATGTATGGACTCATTAGAGGAAAAGCTTAGCAACAAGGACATCGAATGGATGAAACACGCAAATTGATTGATGTATTATTAATTGAGTTATTTGTATTTTTTTATGGAAATATTTGTCTTATCCAGATAGGCTAAATGATGGGATAAATGTTTATCTTATATTTATCATATTATGTCTTTATCTAACTTCATATCTTATCTTGTATTTATCTTATGTAGACTATCAAATAGGTCTAAACGTTGTATTATGATATAGAATTATTAAGAAAATCGCAAATCCTTCTTACATAACTAAAAGGTTAGTACCCTTAAAAAAAAGACTAACTATTTAGCGGCACAACATGTTGCCCATTTGCCTTTCGTTCATATGTAATTTCTATATAAATTATCTCATAATTAGAAACCAACTACATAATTTATAGATGAAAGTTGTTATAGGAAGAGTGGATGGCAACCCGTCGAGGAAGTAGAAGAAGAAATAACTTGGTAAGTGTTGAGCACAACAACATTGAGTGGACACGCCCTCTGCAAAGGTTTCTTAATGTGTAATGTGGATGCATTCTTTTCATCACATTCTAATGAAGTCGAGATTTGCGCATTTATTAGAGATGAGGATTGCTTATTAGTGCAAGAACATCTTGGGTGGAACCTATCTTTTATGTGCCAGTTGGTGAGGTGAAGGCTCTACTCACTGCAATTTATGGGATCGGAGGACCTGGATTTGATAATGTTATTTTTACCACTAATTCTAAAATTGCATTTGACGCTTTCAATATCAATATGCATGGTGCTTCTGATTTTGCTTGCTTGGTGGCAGACCCTCCGAGATCATTGTGTTCGTTATTTTTGCTATTGACGTTGTTTTTTGTTTGTGTGGTGGCGTTTCGGTTGAGGTGGTGGTGGTTTAGGGTGGTTGATGTGGTTTAGGTGAAGAGGTGTGTGTTTGTTGAGGGTGATTTCATTTGGAGGTTGCCTTTGTTTCTCGGGTCCTTGTTCGTCGGCACTAAATCTTGTTTGTGGTTTTTGGGGTTGTTAAGGTGTTTAGGGTGTTCGGAGGAAGCGGATCCTGTTGTGTTGAGTTTTTTCCTTTTGATCTGTTTGTTGTTTGCACCACCGCATATCTTGTCGTTTGTCATACTTTTTGTGTGCTGGTTGCTGGTAGGGCGGTTACTTTTGCTTCAAGATCGAAAGTCGGTGTCTAGCTGCAATCTTGTTTGGCGTGATTTGGTGTTTCTCTGGTGTACAGAGGGTGATGGGTGCCCTCCTGATTTGATCCTAAAGTCTGGTGGGCCGATCACTTTTGATTCGATATAGGGAGTCAGATCTTTGGATCAGTCTTTGTTTTGGGCTTTTTATGGTTTCTTTCGGTGGATCGGAGGTCGAGAGGTGGTGGAAGTTGAATGATCTTTTGGATATGAGCTCTTCGGATGAGGCTTAGCTTTAGTGTTGGGTGTTTTTCTTTGAGGGTGAGTAGTGACGACGAGTGGTGTTGGTTATCGTTTTTACATTGGTCGATCTCGTGTAGGAGTTTGTTTTAGGTGGCGACGTGTATTTTGGTGGGTGTTGTCCTCATGAGTGTTTTTTTAGGGTGTTTATTATCGGGTTTTCCACCTATATACAACGTCTTTTGTTTGTATTCTCAATTTCATCGGTCTCTGTTCGTCCACTGCATAGCGCGATATAAACCAAGGGCTACTCCTACTGCCACGGGACATATCGATGTGAAAGCCATGGTTTTAGCTAGAAAAAAAATGAGTTAGTTTTTCATCGTAAAAAAATGAAAAAATCACAATTCATAATGAATGAACACGTTAGTTAAAGGAAAAAAAAAAATCTTAAGAGGGAATTTATCACGTGCAATCTACAGTGCACGTGTTTTAGATGCAACCACGTACGGCCGTACAAAGTTATTTTTGTCTGGCACGGCTATATAAATTCACACTCTTTACTAAAAAAAAAATCTCCTAAAGGTTGGATACGGAGATGGTAAAAGGTGAATGTACGTAGGGATATTGTATTTTATATGCAGAGGTTAGGGTTTGAATTCAAACACTATTTTTTCACAATTAAATTATGTGAGCTTTGACCATTTAAAGAAAGATAAAAAAGAACGTAGGTAGTGTAAATGTTTTTAAGTAAAGACTTTACCATCTCAGAAAAAAAATTCACACTCTTTACTAAAAAAAAAATCACACTGTTGTCAATAAACAAAACTCACACTCTATTCACCTAAAGATGGAACGTCACTCGTATTCATAGAAGTGATATTAACCCAATCATTTTGAAGCCCTTTCAAATTCATCTTTCTCTTCTTCAAAAACAAAATCGATCTTTCTCTTGTCTTCTTATAGAGATGTGATTGCTTATGATTCAATTCTTGCATCCACCATATCGACTTAAAAGAGTCGGCTATAACTATTAAGGTAAGAGATACTATAGTTGTTTTTTAGGTAAGATTCTTTTTCACACCAACGCCTCTTGAGTGACTGATATGTGTTGAAAGATCAAAATAAAAAAAAATCTTAAATTATAGAAATAGAACATTAAAAAAAATCATAATTAGTTTATAGAAACAAATTATTGTTTTCAATGATTTTTTTTGAGGGATATTATTTACTTTCTTAAACTAGTGCTTTAGTAGGGGTGAGAATAGGCTAGACTGTGCTAGGCTTTGCAAGGCCTAAGTCTGGTCTATCAAATTTTTTTAAGGCTAGCGGCCTATCATAAACTTATTTTTTAGGCCAGAGTATGGCCTCCTAAAAGTCTGTGTGGTCTGCTAGCTTATTTAAAATGAGTAGTGATATTTGAACAACCATTTGATACAACTTTTGTGACAACTTCTTTTTTCTCTCTTTTCATTGGTCAAAAACAATGGAGAGAGAAAAAGGAAGAGAGAGAATAAAAGAATAATATGAGTATGAGAGAGAAAATTGTCAAAAAGTTGTCACAAAGTGGTTGTACAAATATCATTTCTCATTTAAAAGACTATTTCATATGAACATATTTAAATAAGTAATGTGATCTGAGTTTGAATAGACTAACAAACTAATATATCAATGTGATTAAACTCCCTTTTGATATTTAACATGATTATTTAGAGAATTTGACTATATATTATATCATATTTCAATTATAGCTTATAATAATACACTATAATATGCAACAAAAAAAAAAGTATTTTAATACGCTTAAATTACTAAAAAGTTAACAAATTTATAATTTAATTCAAAGTACAAAATATAACAAAATTGATATTAGTTATAAACAATATTATTCACATTTACTTAAGTAGGCTGGCTTGATAGACCTAAAAGACTTTTATATGACACGTGGCCTGGCCTGGTCTTTTTAGTTAAAAAACTTCTAAAAAAGTCTAAGTCTTTTCTATCTAAAAAAAATTGGTCTGACCTGTCGTAATCTTGGTCGTAGGCCTCTAACCTATGCCCATCCTTATGCTCTTAGGACACTAGATAATATGACTCTTAATGTTTAGAACATGATAAAAACCAGCTCCATTTTGAAGTTTTTATACTAGAGACACATAATTATGATTCTTTTTAAGAAATTCATCATTATGGATAATGATAATTCATTTTAGTTCGTTCCTCGTATAAAAAATTCAAAACTTTATTGTGGAGGTTTGTATGATGTTATAAACATCCTTGTAAAATTTGAGAACAAAATTTTACTCGTGAGTTTGTGCTTACTCAAAACAAAATTACAATTTTGTACGTTTTAGTCGAAAAACTAAAATAAATTGAATCGTCTTTAGAATATTATGAAACTTTACAAGTCTTTGTAAAATATCATCTCAATATGATTTCTAGATTAAAGTTTATGTTGTAAAAAGTCTATTTTATATGGAAGGCTTTATTTTAATGTCCTAATACCTGCAAAAAACTATAAAAACTTAAAACCGATCTATAGGTCACTTTATGGACTTTATGTCCGCGGAAAAAAATGCTCTATTTTTTTTTTATTTCAGCCCCACAATTAATTTTATGAAAAAATAATTGAGGCAACAAATAATTATGAGTATATTTTCAGGTAAAAAGAAAAAATTGCTACACCATAAAAAAATTCCACGTGGCAACAACAATATGGTAAGATTTCTTGCCAATTCTACGTCTTCTATGTGATTGGACTCCAGAGGAACACAATAGGAAGAATCTCAAATTATAAGGGTAGAACCTGTGTTTTTTTTACGACAACAATTTTTTCAGACTTCACATGTACTCTCCCCATCCTAAAATGTAAGGAAAAATTGGTTAGCAAAAGTTAATGTATTTGGTTCAAAATTCGTACTAGATACATCAACTTATGTTGATCAATTTTTGCTTACATTTTGAGACAGAGAGAGTATTATAATGACAATATATGAACAATTAACCATTAATGATAATAATAATCATTAGGAATTGAGTAACAACAATAATCATTAGGGAGTATTGTAATGACAGTATATTATGAACAATTAATCTTATAAGATCTTTGGATTAGATACCGAGTTTAAAAAAAAACAAGTAAGCTACTCTTCCATAAAAATAAAAATAAAAAAGTGAGCCACTAACAACAAATTAGCAACTACCACTAAAGAGTGTCCACATATTCTTTTTATACTTGGCAACTAATTAATCTCACATTGTTTTTTGAAGGGAATTAATCTCACACTTAAAAAACAAGACAAAAAGATCAACATCAAGTATAAACTCACCAGTCTAACTGTGAATAATAAAAATAAAAATAAAAAGCACTCAAACGAATTAGTCATGATACCATTCTGATAATTTTTAGTGAGGAGAATAATTTACATTATCTGTAGCACTAACTTGTTGTAAATAAATCGAACTTTGTGTTAAATATTTGTCAAGTTTATTAAATGTCAAATCAATGCGAGAGTTTAGTTGATGAGAGTATCATCATCATATTATTCATATACATAGAGAGAGAGAGAAGTAATACATATCAAGAGATGGCAGTAAAAATAATAGTTTTTTTGGACAATTAAATAGAATAGATGTTAATTTTTGACAGAAAGAAAAGGAAAAAAAAAAGAGTAGATGTTAATTTCTTATAATAGTATACTTTGTTTTCTGATGAACACATGGCCATTGATAATTGAGTGATCTATGGATATCCGTTTCAATCCATCCAGATTTTGAGGTGGAAGATCCACTTTGATTAGGATGTGAAATTGAGTTTGGATTTTTACTAATATTCAAAAAAATTGAGTTTGGATTTTTACTAATATTCAAAATCGAGGGATGAAGCCATATATATCATAGGATCTGATAGTTTTTTTTTTTTTCTGTCTATGAGCATGATAAGGACGTTAATTGTCCATGTGGCGACATCAACTGGTCTGAATGTTCATGTTACATTTTTTGTTTCATGCATATCATAGGAGATATTTGTATCTATTTGGAAAAACATTAAAAAAAATTAGGGTTTTTCCAAAGATAATATTCATTGTCTTATAAGCTTACTTCATCTTCTTCCTCAACGTACATTTTCTACAAAATTAATAATTGATTTCATGAAAATTATGGCTGGTGGAATTGGTTCTTCAACTCGCATGAAATAGAAATAAACAAAACATTCTTCCTTTATGGGTGACTGTATGAACCCTAACATTGAGAAAAGATTGGTTGCTAAAATTGATACTAATTTTGACTCTTCACTTCATATTTAATTTATTCAAATTGTTATGAATATATCTTTGTTTTCTCACATATTTTCTCCACTAAGAGAAATGGGTAATTATTCTATTTAAAATGTGTCAGAGATTAAATATGAATGCATCTTTTAACTAAAATACAAGCATTGATTCACCATATTTTAGAAGTGTAACCCTTCCACTAAACTAGCTCGTTCATATTGTAATGATTATTTCTAACACATCAATAACAGGGTAATCATTAATCATTAACTTAGTTGAGGGCGTGAAATGAAATATAGTAATATATCATTAATTCATCATCATATCATATTTTACAACATTGCTTCTCCTAAAAAACAACATTGCAATGGGCCTCCCCCTTTGCATCATAACTACACGTGTGCAAAGACTTATATGCAGTACTTTCTGAAAAAATAAAATAGTTATTTAACCACATTTGGTGAGCAATTACATAATTTGCACATAGTTAGTGCTTTCGATATACAATTATTTTTTCTTTTCCAAGGCTCCTATTATGAGATCAAATTGATATCAATAAGAGAGATACAAACTCATAGATTGATTGAATGATCTAAATGTAAAGTAGTTATAACATTGCTATGTATACAAGTGAGTGTAAATTGAGTAACTTGCGTAGCAAGTTTCCAACTATAACTAACTCCTAATCAACTAAAATCAATTCAACTAGCATTGGATTAAGTTGTTGAGCTCTTTAGATGACTTGTTGTAGCTGGTTGAGACTCTAAGGGTGAAGAAGTGAAATGACTTCATCCTCTAATATCCCCTTGTAAGATGAAGATTGGTATAAATCTACCGTAATCATCTCGGAGTAATATAAATTTATAAATAATCTTGTAGATGAGTGTCCTAAATTTAGAAAGGGTCTTTTTAACGAGTACCCCCGAGGACACTCGTTAACATTTTTCATTTAAAAATTATTCTTTTAAGAAGTTAAATATTACAAATTCTAATGCACCAAATACACATATTTTTGTAAAAAGTTTACTATCAAAAGATCTTGTATGTTACAAAGATATTCATTAACATTTTCTACTGATAAAAAACAAAATGATATTGATTACTCGTGCCAAATGCATAGTTGTCAACAATTATGTTTGCAATAATTTACCGTGTGATCAGCATATTATTGCAATGATTTCTAGCTGGTCTTTTCACTAGTTCACATCCACCAAATCAAAAAGCATTATGGTCATTTCTTCGACTATAACTTTTGATGTTTACTACTCCTATAGTTTAATTATTACAATAATATGCAATGTATTTATAAATATCATGACCATATCATAAAAAAATAACAATGCGGCTGAATTGAAAGGCAGTCGTATCATAGACTCATACTCATATATGAGCAATTATTGAGTCAATACCCATCTTTAAACTGTAATTCATGATTCATGATTAATGATGATAGCCCCAAAAGGCTCTACCCGTGCAAAATTCCTATTTCATATACTATGATTTAATAATAATGAATCACTAAAAAAAACAAAGTAAGGCTAAGGCTTTATTGAAGGGTCGTTTCTTGAATTTTTGAGTCACTTTCTTTGATTCCTAACGACCCCACAAGCCACAAGTGTAGTGCGTTGTTCTATTTTTGCATCGGCCATATATGCGTTTAATTACTGGTAATGTCAATTAGTATATTTAAAAGACTCATATACAACTTGAATAAAACAATTGTAGAACCTAGTTTAACCTTAAAATAACTAATCTAGAATCCAATATGCGAACATGATATTTATAATTATGATTAAGGGACATGTCAATTTAAGTGCATATTCCTGAGTCTCTATTGCCTAGTTGTGTGACTTAAATATGTAGAAACTGGTTTAACCATTAATTAATTAACTCATGTAGAGAACTTAGAACTCCTCAATGGTTCACCCACTTTGAGTTATTTAAGTTGACTCCACTTATGAATGTCAAATGAAATACTTAGCAGCCGGCCCTAGTTTTCTTTAGAGATATAAACTTCACATTCTCTTTAAATTTCCTTTCTCCTCAACTCACCGTAGTAGCTGGGACGGATCTAGACATTTGATACATGTGGGGCTAAAATAGTTTCTCAAAGTATTAAAATTTCAAATTGTATTTGATTATACACTTCGTTAGTCACATATTTAATGTGATTGTATTTAATGTACTATCATTTTACATGAATGAATATCATTTTGTTTTTGTCACCCAAAATAAAAGTTGACTCCACCATATATAGCACACCACTTTTATGAAATTCACATATTTTTTGCTTAATGATAAACAATCAATAACTCATTAGCTTTTAACTATTATAGCAAAATCCTTTCAAAAAAGAAAAAAACTATTTTAGCAAAATTCATTATGACTTCAATATGTGCATATTCCGGCCTGAGTCTAACCTACAACTCTAGTTAATTTTTAGCCTCTATTTAAGATGATTATTACGACCAAAGCAACACAACTGGATAATTTGATGTAACACATCACCATTTAAAGCCATAATTAAAATGAGTTTTATCTCTTATATTCTCTTCATTAGCAATTTCCTAACCAATATATGAAAGTCTTAATTTCTTTATTCTCCATTACTCATCGAATTCGCAACAGAAAAGCATGGAGAATAAAAGGAAATTATGGCAGACACAAGGACTTATAATTTAATAGAATCTTCTTGATGTTTGATGTGCATAATTTTTTTTATTATATTTGTCAACACCATGGTCATGTGTAAAGGGTTATAGTTAGTAATTTAGTATACATATAAATAAGGGATCCGGTTTGCATGCAAGTTGAAACTTTAGGCAGTATATAGTTGCTGCGTTTTGATCGTCGGATTATGATCGAACGGTTTAGACTTAGAGTTCTTATTTTTAAATTCAATAAAAAGAATAAAATCTGCTTTAAATTTGGACTATAAAAATGCACCGATTTCATGTATTGTGTATAGTTCATAGCTTTATGCAGCTAAAGAAAGGGCTACTTTATTTGTAATTTGTAATCAGTCACAATTTATATTTGTCAAGGTATCGTGGGTGCATCATTAGCATGCCAAATTGCGGCTTGGTGTTTATGCGCATAATATGCAGCGCCAAGTGACGAGATCAAAAAGAAAAATGATAATATTTTTTATTTTATTTTTCAAAAAAAAATATGGATCGAGTAACGTTATCAACCGTTTAAGAAACGAATGCTCCATATAGAGAATGGTGTACCTGCAGGTTTTAGGGTTTTGAGAATATGTGTCTTGACCTAAGTCATGAGTTAGCTTTTAAAGGAAAGAAACTAGAGTTTTCAAATGAGAGATGTTAATTAGTATGACATTAATTTTAATGAAAAAACACGCTAATTCCTAAACAGTGGAATTCAGGCGCAATGGACGGTGGAGTAGTTCATTAAACTTTTAATGTTTATGCCACATCTTTTGTTTTGATTTCCTTTCTCGTTAAGAAGGGTTTCTCTTTTTGAATAGAAACCCTAATTAGATAGTTGTCATCAGAGATATTTGTTGATAAATTATGATATGATTTTCATCACACGATCCTCATCGTGTCTTTAGATTTATTTGAATGTGGTATAGGGCATCTCGATAACATAGAATGTGGTAACTTGCTATCTTGATGCAAACCCATTCTTTTGTTGGATTTGATTGGGCTTTCGCCAAATTCGGAACGGATATCATTTTCATTTTTTGTCAAAAAAATACAATATCTCGATTTTGTAAATTTAATATACGTTTAATTAGAACCAATTTCGTGTTGACAATTTCCACACCTGCAACTTGCAAGTTCATCTATATTGGTACATTCCTCTCAAAAAGATCTATATTCCTACATTATACTTTGTTGTTCATTTGAATATCTTAAAGACTTAAATGCATTTTTGGCCCTCTATGTTTGCCATCATAGCAATTTAGGCCCCCTAACAAAAACAATGCAATTTTGACCCCCTAATTTTCCCAACTATGCTGAAAAGCCGCCACGTGTCCCAAAAAAGGGGCCAAAAACGTAACTTTTTTGTAAAGATAAGGGGCCAAAAGGGCCTATTTCCCTAAACATGGCAAAATTAAGGGGTCAAAATTGCATTTTTTTGTTAGGGGGCCAAAATTGTTACGATGGCAAACATAGAGGGTCAAAAGTGTGTTTAAGCCTATCTTAAATATATAATAATTGTCTAGTTCACATATCGTGAAAGTTTTTAGTTGAATTTAAAGATTTCATCGTATTCAAAAGTTTCCACCACCGGTTAACAAAGACTGATATTGGTTGGGGAATCAATGGAGCACATAAAATGAACCCTCCTCTCCTAACCAATTTTTTTTTCATATGCAAAAGTATGAAATCGAACCCCTACCTATTTCTTTAAAGATTCCAAATCTCTTACCATTTGAACAAAATTTTTTTTTTAAAAAACAATATCAATGCTGATTTCTTTTCCTTTTTGTTTTGTTTCAAAACACAAGAATGATCCGAACGTGGGTTTGGGATGTTAGACCTTCACTCATCACAAGTGACTTAGTTACGATTGGAGGAAAAATAAAAGGCCAGTTTGGGAAGTCAGATTCTTGACCTTTCATTTTTTTTTTTGGCCTGCAATAACGCTCCGATTTGTGTCATTTTGTTGTGTTGGGTTTGTTTCAAACATTCACCAACAACTATAAAAGATAGTGTTTTCAACACATGAAGAACACTCATAAAAGATTTATATTTACTTTTTTTAGTAAAATTGACGAGACTTGAACTCAAAACATCAAATTTAAGACTTACTTTTTTACGGTTTGAACGACCCTTTAGAGTTAATACAAAAATTCAAACTCTAAATAACATCACTTCGTGTCTCGTATAACAAACTCAACATCAAACGACCCAACCTAAATTTTAACAGTAAATTAAAGTTTTTTATCTGCAACAATTTAAATATATACTATTGAAATTGGAATTACATATTTTCTAACAGCAAGTTATATAATATTTTTGAATCATGGATTTGCAAATCAACTATAAATACATGGATTCGTCAACAAAAACAAAAACTATAAATACATGGAACATAATACAGCATAAGCCTATGAAAATTTGAACAAGTATGGAGCACATAAAATGGTTAGCTTTAAATTTATGAAATTCTATCTAAAGTATCAGAGGATAAGAAAACTATATGAACATAAAAAAATAATCATTTTTCACAAAATGTCAATGGAATTCGGCATAATATTATATGCTACTTCATTTATGTCTCAAAATTTGCAACACTCTAATCTTTACATATTTTATTATGGTGAAAAGGCCACTTTGACAATACAAAGATGTCTATCTATTATGTATGTTTCATTTGCCATTAAACTCTACCGTCCAGGAGGAAAACGACTTCTGGTTTACATATTGTGACTCAAATTAACAAGTTTTCTTTAGGGAAAAAATAATAATAAGAAAACTCAATTTTTTCTAACTGTCTCCTCAATATTGAAAAATAAAGAGAATAGATTTTCTGGGCCTGTTTTTTCCAAAAATAAACTATGTATTGGATAAATTTATATCACAATCTTTAGCCCTTCAACAGTTCAACTAGTTGTTAATGATTCAAAATCAAGGGAAGAGAACTTCGTTGTGTAATGCCAAGAAGTGAGCTACTGCAATGTTCCTCTGTATTGGAGTGTATTATTGAATCCTTAGAGTTCGTGAGAGTTATGGCAGATCTCATTATTTAAATAATGTTTACAGGGATACTTATAGATCACCCACAAAAAATGTGGTCATGTAGTATTAAGAG
>Ga0228711_1006361_pt1 | contig 17588 bp, 6 predicted proteins | sample MedpolnodulmetaG_2_FD_177996 | JGI IMG/M metagenome (GOLD analysis project Ga0228711, IMG submission 177996) | Root nodule microbial communities from Medicago polymorpha collected in Santa Monica, California, United States - brown nodules | ecosystem: Host-associated > Plants > Roots > Nodule...
AACCCCCGGACCTAATCTCTAAGGGTTTTTCTCTCTTTTTCCCTTCCCAAAAATAAAAGTAGAAAGTTCAAAGATTGAAGGTGCAATACCAATCAATGGATTGATACCCGAAAATCACGAGCACAGAGATGCTTATGCAAAACCTCACAGATATAAAAGAGTTGTATCTAGATGGTGTAGCAATATCATCCAGCGGAGTAGAATGGGGCCATTCTTTATCTTCATTGGGAGGGCTTCGTGTTCTGAGCATGTCATCATGCAATCTCTCTGGACCTATTGATTCTTCACTAGCTAAGCATCAGTTACTCTCTATTCTAAAACTGAACAACAACAAATTGTCAAGCAAAGTGCTTGACTCCTTTGCAAATTTCTCCAATTTAGCAATCCTAGAAATCAGTAGTTGTGGTTTGAATGGTTTTTTCCCAAAAGATATCTTCCATATCCACACATTAAAGGTCCTTGACATATCAGACAATCAAAATCTTAATGGTTATTTGCCAGATTTCTCGCCACTTGCATCTCTTAAGTACTTGAATCTTGCCGATACAAATTTCTCAGGACCACTTCCAAATACTATCTCCAATCTGAAGCTCCTTTCGACTATTGATCTATCTCACTTCCAATTTAATGGAACACTTCCCAGTTCAATGTCTGAACTCACCCAACTTGTTTATCTAGACTTGTCATTTAATAACTTCACAGGCTTACTCCCTTCTTTGAGCATGTCCAAGAATCTCACATATCTATCCCTCCTGCGAAATCATTTAAGTGGAAATTTACCATCCAACCATTTTGAAGGCCTCGTAAATCTTGTTAGCATCAATTTAGGGTTCAATTCTTTCAACGGGAATGTGCCAATAACTGTTTTTAAGCTCCCATGTTTGAAAGAACTGAAGCTTCCCCGTAATAAGCTTAGTGGAATCTTGGGTGAGTTTCACAATGCTTCTTCACCTCTATTGGAGATGCTAGATTTGTCCAATAACTATTTACATGGCCCTATTCCATCATCTATCTTTAACATTCGAACACTTCATTTCATTCAGCTTGCTTCCAACAAGTTTAATGCTTCAGGTGGTGGAGTTACCTTGTAGCATTGATAATAGCCATTGAATCTTATGAACACCTCCTTTAGCTCTAAGTCTACTAAAGACTTAGCAGTTGCCATGAATGATCTTCCTAGAATTAGTGGACAATCTTGACCTTTCTTATCTTTGGAGACTATACCATTGATCTCAAATTCAAACCCATCAATGTTTATCGTCATATCTCTCACCATGCCAAGAGGTTTTGATGCAGTAACATCTACAAGACCAACATCAATGAAGCACGCCTTTACCTCAAATCCTCCATTTTTTTAATGTTGCATGTGGCATGAGGTTGTCGGCAGCTCCTAGATCACATAAAGCTTCTCCTACGTAGACATTCCCTACCTTCAAAGGTACATTGAAACATCCTGGATCTTATTCTTTCATAGGAACCTGCATATCATAAACATCACAACAATTTTTTGTTTGAGCAATAAACTCTTCATCTTATGGGTCTTCCTCTAGTTTTATCATGTCTTGAAGGAATTGAATGCAACAAGGTCTTTCTTTGAAAATCCTCCAAATTGGAGTGTTAACCTTTCTAAAGATTTGAGGAGTTCTTGAAAATTTTCACTATCTTCATCCTTCTTGGTTTTAACTTCCTTTTTGAGACTCTTCCCTTCTTTAAGGCCATGTTGTACCACTTTTGTAGCTATAGTTTCCGGTTTTTCAGCATTTCACTTTTCTTTTTGCCCTTGGTTCGTTTTCTTTTTCTTCAAGAGTTTTCCTCCCTTTCATGGCCTTAATTTCCATTCCAGGTACTTTGCCTTTCTCTGAAAACAACATAGAAACCTATTAGAGTCATACTTTTTTAGAGGCACTTCCTCACTTGTACTTTCAATGGACACTTCTTTTATTTCTTCCTCTTTGCTCTCAACTCATTCTCTTTTACTCTTTCCCTTATCTTCAACTCTTTTCTTCCACCACCAATGCTCCTTTTTCTTTGGAACTAGGGTGTGTGTTACTATCCATTGTGCTTCTTCGATTTGCCGGAGTTCACGTTGTTTGGGAAAAAAAATTGTTCATAAATCTAATGTAACTAAGATTATTTTAAAGAGTTGCAACAACGGGAAGAGTAATGTTCATATTCCGCATCAACCCTAGAAGTGTTTGTACCTTCTCCTCATTTCCAACCTTTTGATTTGGTGTTTTAGTTTGTGAGATTAAAGAAGTTTGTGTGCCTTTTTTTTTCACCTCTATGCCATCCGAAGCATTCTCCATTTTTTCTTTTCCATTTTCCATTTTTGCATATATCTCTCTTCTTGTTTCTTAAATTTGAGTGAGTTGTGTAGAAATCTTTCCAATCTATGTCTCTAAGTTCTTTTTTGACGCCTCGATGTTTCTTTAGGATTATTCATAAAATAATTATATTTCTTAAAATGAAAGGTTTTAAGTTAATAAAAGCTTGTAAGTTACAAATTAAAATAAATTATATTAATAAACTCATTAGTTACGTTCCATGTCATTATGTAACCAAAAAACTCATTAGTTTTTTTTTTTTGTCACACCAACCTTTTAGGGTCTGTTTGGTTCGAGAGTTTTGGAGGGAAGGGAAGGAGAGATTTTTAATTTGAAGAGTTTGGTTCAATTTTTAGAAGGGGAATGGAGGGGAGCCATTTTTCTTCCCACACACTTTCTTCCTTTTCCCTTTGCCATTTCAACCTTCAACACACCACCAGCGTTTTAACTATTGTCTGCCGCCTATGAACGCTTCAACCTTCTGCTATCTTAGAAGAAACTTGAAACTGGAACTGTATCACAATGTTTTGTAGGGTAATTTCAGTCAAACAATTTCCATCCCAAATCTCAAATTCCAAATCAATTCAAACAATTTCAATCCCTATAAACTGGAATCTATTTTTTCAAATCTCCATTAATTCAAACAATTTCAATCCCAAATCAATCCACTACTCAAGAGATAACAATCCTTAATCAATCTCAAATTGATTCCACTCATACCGAAATTCATCAAATTTGAAATTAAATTGTGAAAACGGGAGAAGGTGAATTGCTGGCTGAAGTGAGGTTGCAAAGATTGGGTCTGGGTTATGTTCCACTTCTAATTTGCTTCCTCAAAATGTTACGCTGCTTCTCTCTTCTCTGTTGTAAAAAGCCAAGTTTCGTATTTTTTTTTAAATAATACAGTGACACCTGGCGGGGACTGATTGGGTCAAAGCCTCAAAATATTTTAATAGCCATTTTTTTAATCAAAAAATAATTTAATAGAGATCCACCAAAAAATTTTGTCAAAAAAAGAGATCCACCAAATTTATTATTTCTAGCAAATTAAAAAAAATAAACATTATGCAAATTAAAAAAATATAAACATTATAAAACTCGTATGCACGTGTTATATACCTAGTTAATTAATATATTAATCTATAAGTAGTAGAAATATATTCCCTCTCCTGGGCAAAAAAAAAATGAAATATATTCCCTCCAATAAAAAAGTAGTAGAAACATATTACATATGGTATAATATTTGAGTACTACTAGCATCACTCTCTCAAACTTTAAAAATGGGTTTTGGAGGGATATACATTAATTTTATTATTTTATCCAATAAAAGAGGTGAGTGTTAGAAAGAATGTTTAAAAGATAGTGTCCCTAGCATTCCTCAAAATTTTTTGAGTAGCGCTACAATCTCGTGTTTGATTACAACTCCCCTACAATAATATGGGGTCATATTCCTTAGAGTAGTGATATTTGAACAACCATTTGATACAATTTTTGGTGACAACTTCTTTTCTCTTTTTTTTTATTGGTTAAAAACAATGGAGAGAGAAAAAGGAAGAGAAAGAATAAAATGATAATTTGAGTATAAGAGAGAAAATTGTCAAAAAGTTGTCACAAAATAGTTATACAAATATAATTTCTCTGTTCCTTATTCTCTGTCTCTTTCATATCGTCTATTGTCGGAGCTATTATGAAATTCTTGCAAAAAAATGTACAACTAGTAATTATGTAATGAAGTACTATAATGATTTTCTTTATTAAATTTTACCCTGCGATCCCAAACAAAACGGTAAGGGTTGATTTAATCAACAGACTTAATTACATCTAAGAAACGCTAAGACTTAATTGCATGTTATAATTTTAGCCTAACAAAATTCTCAAGCTAATTCATTGGAAGCAAGTGAATATGATTGTTGCCGATAGAATTGGGTTATTAACATGCAAAGATGAACATGTTAGTGCAATTTATCTTTGTAAAAGATAAAACAGATCATAAAGGATTAATATCTATTTTCTTTAAAAAAAAAAAAAAAAAATCAAATTTCAATTATAGCATTTTTCAGCCCATGTAAGTATTTTCTTTTTTTAGATTCAATCCCATAAAATTTAAATATTGTTGCTTTCAGTCCCAGACGTCATACATGTCATCACGTCATGTGGCCCATATGGCGATGTTAGGTACTAAAAGGAATATTTAAATTGGGGACATCTGGGTAGCTCAATTATTTGAGCTAATTAAGTGTTAAAGGAGTATTGTTGCTTTCAATCCTACAATAATATTGAAGGTTTCACCATATCATATTATCTCCTCCCACACTACGATAAGCTAATTACCAATGTGTTTCCTCTTGTCCAATGCTACTAACCACACTCTACGACTAGCTCCCACACTATAATTTTATTAGAGCGGTCTCAGCGTTGTGTTCGGTCATTCACTGAGCGTAGTAGCAAAATATGATCTACTGGCTACTATCACCAACTATGTATTTTTTTAAACTATCTATTATACAACATGGCTTTTACAATCCTACTAACCTACAAAACGAGGTCTTTGACTCAAACACAAAGAGTATAGGTAGCCACACGGCCCGACTCCATTTGAGGGTGTGCAGTTGCACACTTTAAAACCAATTAGGGTCTGTCTTTGTTCTCACGAGTCTATTTGAATGCGTGCTACAATGTGAGAGCTAATATCGTGCATGGTTTACTCTTTCTACTACAAAACCATTTAATAAAATTTCTTTAAAAAATAAAAAATTTAACAATCAGCAATACGTAAGTTGAACGGTTTAATCAATAGCTAAGGTTGTTGCAGCATGCAGTCTATAAAAGGAGGAAAAGATATGTTATTGACATACACCACTTCATCATTATCAAGCCATTAGATACAGCCTACTCATAATTCACTATGAGAGCACACATAGTCTTTTTGCTTTTCTTGATACCATTCAGCTTAATCATTTCCAGCTCAGATAAGTTTTTGGTCAATGGCTACTGTCATGGCCATGAACATTCTTTGTTGCTCCAATTGAAAAACAGCCTGATATTCAACCCCACAAAATCTTCAAAGCTAGTTAACTGGAACCAAAGTGATGATGATTGTTGCCAATGGGATGGGGTAACATGCATAGAGGGACATGTTACTGCCCTTGATCTTAGTCAAGAGTCTATTTACGGAGGACTTAATGATTCAAGTGCTCTTTTCAGCCTGCATTATCTGCAGAGTCTGAATTTGGCTTTTAATAACTTTCGTTCTGTGATTCCGCAAGACTTGCATAGGCTACAGAATTTGAGGTATCTAAACTTGTCTAATGCTGGCTTTAAGGGACAGGTTCCAGAGGAAATTTCTCACCTCAAAAGGTTGGTCATTCTTGATTTTTCTTCTAAATTTATTTCACGGCACAACTTAAAACTTGAGAAGCCAAATATAGGAATGCTTGTGCAAAACCTTACAGATATCACAGAATTGTATCTAGATGGTGTTGCAATATCAGCTAGTGGAGAGGAATGGGGTCATCCTTTATCTTTATTGGAGGGGCTTCGTGTTTTGAGCATGTCATCATGCAATCTCTCTGGACCTATTGATTCTTCACTCGCTAAGCTTCAGTCACTTTCAGTTCTAAAATTGAGCCAAAATAAATTGTCTACAACAGTGCCAGATTGGTTCAGAAATTTCTCCAATTTAACCATCCTACAACTCAGTAGTTGTAGCTTGAAAGGTTTTTTCCCAAAAGATATCTTCCAAATTCACACATTAAAAGTCCTTGACATGTCAAACAATCAAAATCTTTATGGTTCTTTGCCAGACTTCCCACCATTTGCATATCTTCACTATTTAAATCTCAACAATACAAATTTCTTAGGACCACTTCCAAATACTATCTCCAATCTTAAGCAGATATCAACCATTGATCTATCATACTGCAAATTCATTGGAACAATTCCCAATTCAATATCAGAACTCACCCAGCTTGTTTATCTAGACATGTCTTCCAATAACCTCACAGGTACACTCCCTTCATTCAATATGTCCAAGAACCTCACATATCTATCCTTATTTTTCAATCATTTGAGCGGGGATTTACCATCCAGCCATTTCGAGGGCCTTAAATATCTTGTCATAGTTGATTTAGGGTTCAATTCTTTCAAAGGAAACATTCCTTCCTCTCTACTAAAGCTTCCATACTTACGAGAACTTATGCTTCCCTTTAATCAACTCAGTGGTCTCTTGAGTGAATTTGGTAATGCATCTCTTCCTATATTGGAGACACTTGATTTGGGAAGCAATAACTTACAAGGACATGTTCCTTTCTCTCTCTTTAACCTTAGAACACTTCGTGTCTTTCAACTTTCTTTCAACAAGTTTAACGGCACAATACAGTGGAGTGTCATTCAAAAGCTACATAATTTATATGTACTAGGCTTATCACATAACAATCTTACAATTGATGTCAGCTTCAGAGAAGATCATGATGATTTGTCACCCTTTCCAGAGATGAAAGATCTTATGTTGGCTTCCTGCAAGTTAAGGGGAATCCCTAGTTTTTTGAGAAACCAATCCAAATTACTATTTCTTGACCTATCTAGCAATGATATTGAAGGGCCGATACCTAATTGGATTTGGAAACTTGAATCTCTCCTTGGCTTGAATCTTTCCAAGAATTCTCTGACTAACTTTGAAGAAAGTAATTGGAACTTGTTTTCTAACATTTATTTGGTTGATCTTAGTTTTAACAAGTTGCAAGGGCCTATTTCTTTCATTCCAAAACTTGCTTTATATTTGGACTACTCAAGCAACAAGTTGAGCTCTATCATACCACCAGACATCGCAAACTATCTCCCTGCCATAATTGTATTGTTTCTTTCAAACAATAGTTTTAAGGGAGAAATAGACGAGTCCTGGTGCAATGCTTCAAGCCTACGCTTGTTAGATCTCTCCTACAACAACTTTGATGGGAAGATTCCCAAGTGTTTTGCAGCCCTGAGTAGCAAATTGAGGATGTTGAACTTTGGAGGTAACAAGCTTCATGGTCATATCCCTGATACTATATCCCCAAATTCATGTGCACTTAGATATTTGAATCTGAATGACAATCTATTGGATGGTAGCATACCAAAATCTTTGGTCAATTGCAATAAACTACAAGTTCTAAACCTTGGAAATAATTTTTTAAGTGACAGATTTCCATGTTTCTTAAGCAATATCTCCACCCTCAGAATCATGGATTTAAGGTCAAATAAGCTCCATGGTTCTATGGGATGCCCAAATAGAATTGGTGATTGGGAGATGCTTCATATTGTTGATCTAGCCTCCAATAACTTCAACGGAACAATACCTGTTGCCCTATTAAATAGTTGGAAGGCAATGATGCGTGATGAAGGTGTTCTTAGGACAGAATTAGGCCATTTGTTTTTTGACATTAATGATTACTTCCATCCTGTGAGTTTTAAGGCTATGGTACCAGCTTTGGGAAAACACATGCCAATGAATTTGATTAAACACCTTGCAAACATATCTCACTCTATTATTGACGAGGAGTATGCTACATTAAAAACTCTTGTTCGTTATCAGGATACAATTATTATTGTCAACAAAGGTCAACAGATGAAGTTTGTCAAAATTGAAAGTGCCTTCACTTACGTTGATATGTCAAGCAACTATTTGGAGGGGCCAATACCGGATGTGTTGATGCGATTCAAGGCATTGATGGCTCTAAACTTGTCACATAATGCATTAACGGGACATATACCATCATCAGTGGGGAATTTAAAGCATCTTGAGTCTATGGACATGTCAAACAACTCCTTGAATGGAGAGATTCCTCAAGAGCTTTCAAGTCTATCTTTCCTATCATATATGAATCTCTCGTTCAATCACCTAGTTGGACGAATTCCTTTGGGTACTCAAATTCAAACATTTGATGTAGATTCGTTTGAAGGGAATGAAGGATTGTGTGGAGTTCCACTAACCAAGATATGTGAACCTCCACAACCAGCATCTGAGATACCTCATTCCCAGAATGAGAGTTTAGTTGAATGGAGTTTCTTAAGTATTGAGTTGGGATTTTTTCTTGGCTTTGGAGTTTTCATCCTTCCTGTTTTTTGTTGGAAGAAATGGAGGTTGTGGTATTCCAAACACGTAGATGAAATGCTTTACAGGTTCATCCCCCGGCTAGATTTTGTGTATGAACAACATGAAGGGAAGAGATACAAAACTCTAAGGTGGATGTACTAATTATTGGACTCTTGGGTTTTGCACTCTTTAATTTTATGGGTTTGTATTTCCTCACCTTTCTTTGTTTAAAAGCTGTAGTATCAAAATAAAGAGACACTGTTAACAAGTACTCTTGAACATTACCATTGTTAAAGCCAAGGGAATTTGCGAGTAACTGTTAACAAGTCCTCTTGAACATTACCACTGCAGTTAGTTTGTTATCTATTTTTAGAAATAACCACTCTGTATTAGAGTGTCTGCTACTATTTCAGTTTTATATACCAGTTATATGTACTTCAAAAGATAGTTTAACACTGAATTTTTCTAGTGTCTCTGCTGCTATTTCTGTTACTACTTTATGGTTGTTCTATTCCATGGATTCTTATTTATTGTAGGTTATTTCATAGTTCTGTGATGGAGTTTTATCTTGTTTTGTATGTATCTACTGCAAACTTAATGTTTTCCTTGCTCCTTCACAGTTTCATTGATTAATATTAGTTCTTAGTAGTAGAATAATGCTTAATTAATTTTCCATGGCTTCTTATTTGCCTTTTCAGCATCTTCTTTTGCATTTGGCAGATTAAAGAAAACTTCAAAATGTTAATAAATACAATTAACCCCGCATCACTATCTAGCACTGTGTCCCTTACATTCCTTCGCCAATTTTCGCTCGTCCTACTCCATCAACAGTTTAAAAAACACACATCTATCTATCAATCTATCTATCTATCTATCCATATTAATTTAGACCCCAGATTACTTATGCTGCCACATATTCTATCTTGTGCCACATCGCCCAAAATTCTGTCGTGGCCATCTCCATGATCTCCCAATGCATACCCTATTCCATGCTCCTCATTTCTTATTTGTTTGCTAGAAACCGAAATGCATTTCTTTGTTGGCAGTTACTCTTTTTATATCAGTTACTTTCTTTCGTTGTTACTCTACCTTATTCTTCCATGATAACTCCGTTGATTGTTTTGTGTATATGGGAAAATTGCACCATTATTTATTCCCCCAAATAAAAAAGTAATGGCACCAAAATATTTACCTTTCACAAACACCTAATTTATGCCATAAGCAACATCACTCTTGGCAGCTGAACCCGCATACACACTCTCTGCAGGATCCACTTTGTGAAAACAAACACCTCAACTCATTCATAGCACACATACATTATGCGAACATAAAAAATGATCATATAATACTTCAAAAATAGTTAATTTATTTTTAAAAAATATTTAAATTGTTTGTAATTTAAAAAAATAAAAGTGAGTCCTCCCCTTCCTTCCCCTTCTAAACCCTCGATCCAAACACACCCTAAAATTAAGGGATAATATTGTTTTTATTTTTGTTAGACGGTTAAAATAGCAACTTTTTAAAAGTTAAGGGGTCACAAATGCATTTAAGCCTTTTTTTTTTAATTCAATCTTGTTGTAAATGAAAAATTGTTGATAATCCATAGATATGAAAGTTAAAAAAAGACAAAAACAATAAGGTTGCCCAATGCACGAGGCAAGAGGGAAGATGTATGTACCTTTCCCTCATAACTGGAAAGATTGATTCCATGATTTGAACTTGTGTGGTCTGTAAATCACAAGATAATAACCACACCATTGAGCTAAGGCTTGCCTTCTCTGATAATAGTGCTTAATTTGAGACCTTAGAATAGACTAACTAGATGATAGCTCGTTATTTACTATGATGGAAAAAAAAGAAGACCAAATCATTATGAAAATTTGAATTCAAATGACTTATTTAAGTGACCATATTTAGTTGGAAATTTAAAATAACACAAATATAGAATTACAAAGTCCAAATTGTTTTATACTATATAAAGGGACAAATGTATACACTATTATTGATAAGCCATTAAACACAAGCTACTCATAATTCACTATGAGAGCACACATAACCTTTTTGCTTTTCTTGATACCATTCACCTTAATCAATTCCAACTCAAATAATTTTTTGGTTAATGGCTATTGTCATGGCCATGAACGTTCTTTGTTGCTCCTTTTGAAAAACAGTCTGATATTCAACCCCACAAAATCTTCAAAGCTAGTTCAATGGAACCAAATTGATGATGATTGTTGCCAATGGAATGGGGTAACTTGCATAGAGGGACATGTTACAGCCCTTGATCTTAGTCAAGAGTATATTTCTGGAGGACTTAATGATTCAAGTGCTCTTTTCAACCTGCAATATCTGCAGAGTCTGAATTTAGCTTTAAATGACTTTCATTCCACGATTCCTCAAGAGCTGCATCAACTTCAGAATTTGAGGTATTTGAACTTCTCCAACGCTGGATTTGAAGGACAGATCCCTAAGGAAATTTTTCACCTCAAAAGGTTGGTCACTCTTGATTTGTCTTCTTCATTTACTTCACATCATGTCCTCAATCTTGAGAATCCAAATATAGGAATGTTTATGAAAAACCTCACAGATATCACAGAGTTGTATCTAGATGGTGTAGCCATATCTGCCACCGGAGAGGAATGGGGTCATGCTTTATCTTCATTGGGGGGACTTTGTGTTCTGAGCATGTCATCATGCAATCTCTCTGGACCTGTTTATTCTTCGCTAACAAGACTTCAGTCACTCTCTGTTCTAAAATTGAGTCACAATAATTTGTCAAGCATAGTGCCAGACTCCTTTGCAAATTTCTCCAATTTAACAACCCTACAAATCAGTAGTTGTGGCTTGAATGGTTTTTTCCCGAAAGATATCTTCCAAATCCACACATTAAAGGTCCTTGACATATCATACAATCAAAATCTTGATGGTTCTTTGCCAGATTTTTCACCACTTGCATCTCTGAAGTACCTAAATCTTGCCGATACAAATTTCTCAGGACCACTTCCAAATACTATCTCCAATCTGAAGCACCTGTCGACTATTGATCTATCTTACTGCCAATTCAATGGAACACTTCCCAGTTCAATGTCTGAACTCACCCAACTTGTTTATTTAGACTTGTCATTTAATAACTTCACAGGCTTACTCCCTTCTTTAAGCATGTCCAAGCACCTCAGATATATATCCCTCCTTCGAAATTATTTAAGTGGAAATTTACCATCCAACCATTTTGAGGGCCTCGTAAATCTTGTTAGCATCAATTTAGGGTTCAATTCTTTCAACGGGAGTGTGCCATCATCTGTTCTTAAGCTCCCATGTTTGAGAGAACTGAAGTTACCCTATAATAAGCTTAGTGGTATCTTGGGTGAATTTCACAATGCTTCTTCACCTCTATTGGAGATGATAGATTTGTCCAATAACTATTTACAAGGCCCAATTCCATTATCTATCTTTAACCTTCAAACACTTCGTTTCATTCAACTTTCTTCCAACAAGTTGAATGGTACAGTAAAGTTGGATGTCATTAAAAGGTTAAGTAATTTAACTGTATTAGGGCTATCATATAACAATCTTTTGATTGATGTCAACTTCAAAGATGATCATAACATGTCATCCTTTCCAAAGATGAGAATTCTAGATTTGGAATCTTGTAAGCTGTTTCAAATTCCTAGTTTCTTGAAAAACCAATCCACAATATTATCTATTCACCTAGCTGACAACAACATTGAAGGACCAATACCTAAGTGGATTTGGCAACTTGAATCTCTTGTTAGCTTGAATCTTTCCCATAATTTTTTTACAGGTTTGGAAGAAAGTTTTTCGAACTTCAGTTCTAACCTTAACACTGTTGATCTAAGTTCTAACAACCTCCAAGGGCCAATTCCTTTAGTTCCAAAGTACGCCGCTTATTTGGACTATTCAAGCAACAAATTAAGCTCTATCATTCCACCAGACATTGGGAACCACCTCCCTTACATGACTTTTATGTTTCTTTCAAACAACAAATTTCAAGGACAAATCCATGATTCTTTTTGTAATGCATCTAGTCTAAGGTTGCTAGATCTTTCCCACAATAACTTTGTCGGGACAATTCCCAAGTGTTTTGAAGCACTGAGTAGCAGTCTAAGAGTGTTGAATTTCGGTGGAAACAAGCTTCGAGGTCATATTCCTAGTAGTATGTTTCCAAATTTATGTGCACTAAGGTTTTTGGATCTAAATGACAATCTTTTAAAAGGTCCTATACCAAAATCCTTGATCAATTGTAAGGAACTACAAGTCTTAAACCTTGGAAAGAATGCATTAACAGGCAAATTTCCATGTTCTCTGAGTAAAATTCCAACATTGAGAATCATGGTTTTAAGGTCAAATAAGCTGCATGGGTCTATCAGATGCCCAAATAGCACTCGTTATTGGAAGATGCTTCATATCGTTGATCTAGCATGCAATAACTTCAGTGGCACGATATCATCTGCACTCCTAAATAGTTGGCAAGCAATGATGCGTGACGAAGACGTGCTTGGACCAGAATTCGGCAGTTTGTTTTTTGAAGTTTATGATAACTATCATTCAATGGGTTTTAAGGATGTAGTACGGATGATGAAAAAATTTTGTGCTAAGAAAGTGGTTCAACTTCTTTTAAATATGTCCCATTCTGATCTGTATCAAGTATTCTCTGACAGGACCGCAGAACATGTGGATCTTGGTCGTTATCAGGAGTCAATTATTATTGTCAACAAAGGTCATCAGATGAAACTTGTCAAAGTTCAAACGGCTTTCACTTATGTAGATATGTCAAGCAATTACTTAGAGGGACAAATACCTAATGAGCTAATGCAATTCAAGGCATTGATGGCTCTAAACTTGTCACATAATGCATTAACGGGACATATTCCATCATCAGTGGAGAATTTAAAGCATCTTGAGTCTATGGACTTGTCAAACAACTCCTTGAATGGAGAGATCCCTCAAGAGGTTTCAAGTCTATCTTTCCTAGCATATATGAACCTCTCGTTCAATCACCTAGTGGGGCGAATTCCTTTGGGTACTCAAATTCAATCATTTGATGTAGATTTCTTCAAAGGGAATGAAGGGTTGTGTGGACCTCCACTGACCAACAATTGCGACGATGGTGGAGTGCAAGGTCTGCCACCACCAGCATCCGAGTTATCTCCTTGTCTTAATGACAGTTCAATTGATTGGAATTTCTTAAGTGTGGAGTTGGGATTTATTTTTGGCCTTGGAATTTTCATCCTCCCCCTTATTTGCTTGATGAAATGGAGGTTGTGGTATTCCAAGCATGCAGATGAAATGCTTTACAGGTTCATCCCCCAGCTATATTTTGTGTATGAACAGCATGAAGGGGAGAGGTATAGAACTCTAAGGTGGAGATACTAGTCACTTAAACTCACGGTGGATCCATCATTTGTATTCTTCCCTTGTTCACCAGGCCTCTTTTTCTTCTCATGTTAGTATTTTTGAAGAAGAACGAATCTGGTAGCTATGTGATAGCTTAATGTTGCAGTTAGTTCTTTAGCAATTTTCAGAAATAATCACTTCGTATTAGAGTGTATGAAAGTTTCTCTGCTACCAATTCAGTTCTATTATAATAAATTAATAACGGTTGTATTGTATGTGTGCTTCAAAAGTTATTTATTTCCATAATACATGAATTCAATTTCATCCTTCTCTGCTACAATTTTGTTCTTATAAATGAACTTTGGTCAAATTATGTTACATATTTTTAATCACGAATCATGAAACCATGACAACATAAAGTTAGAATATCAATCAAACTTGCATCAGAAGGCAAAAATTAGGCTCCCTACCTTAAAAGAGTACCTTCACAGATAACAAATATCAATGACAGTTACTAAAAAGAGGAGATAAATAGCAAGAAAATATATTGCAAGAAAGTGACAGTTATTATTGTCACTTTCTGTTAACTACTCATTGGATTCTGGTTTTTCTATTCCATGGATTCTTGTTTACTGGTTATTCTACTTTATAATATGGTCATGGAGTTGTATCTTGTTAGATATGTATCTACTGCAATTTCATTGATTGATATTAGTTCTTACTAGTAGAATAAAGCTTAATTTTTCCTTTTTGCATGGATTCTTATTTGCCTTTTTGCATTTGGCAGATTAAAGAACACTTCAAAATATAGCAGTTCAACAATGTTAACCCCCTATCAAAAGCACTGTGTACCTTATATTTCTCCAGCAATTTTCGGTTTTCCTCCTCAACCAACAGTTTACAAAAATACACACGTCAGAAATTAACGATAAAAGGCCAAATAACTGCACAATAAAACTCGCATCAGAATTTGAAAATGTAAAAACCAGTTTCTCCATCTTCTCAGATACTCAAGATTAATGACATTTAACAAAGACATGATTTAAGCTTCTCAGTTTCATTAAAAAAGAGATGAATAGCAAGCAAATATAAATTATAAACCTCTAATTGAAGGGAACATTGAATTCCTCTCAAATTAAGCAATTCCCTCCTTAACCAGACTTGTCGAAGTTGGACAAGACATTCTAACCTAAAACCTTACTGAATTTATAGGCCCTCTCGCTTATATATTGCTCAAATTTCACATTTTCATACTATGTGGGACTTCTACATCACTACACAACAATAATAAACAAAAAATTAAGCAAGTTAAGCAAATTGTGGTAAAAAAAAAATGATATTAAGGCTATTGATATTATCATATCATTTTTATTCGTCCCTTCTTTTTCACATCATGTATTTGGCGATATTATTAGGGTTAAATATGTTTTTAGTCCCTATAAAATTGGGAACTTCTAAGTTTAGTCCTTACTTAATTTTAATAGGTTTTTTAGTCCCTACAAAAAAAAATTAGTTCTAATTTTAGTCCCCATTTCAACAAAATTTGTTTAATTATCCTTAAACTCTTAAATTTTTGAACGATTTTTTTGAGACAAGTTTAGAACACTATGAAAGGTTATTTGCTAAAATTTAGAATTTTTTAACATAAAACGAATTAAATATGAATATTTTAAAACGACAAAAATTAAAGACAAAATCAACAAAATCTGGACGTAGAAATCAAATTTTGCGACAATTTTTTGCAGATGAACTTTTAGTAATATTCTTAACACGTCTGCGAAAAATTGTTCAAAAACTAAAGAGTTTAAGCATAAATTAATCAAATTTGAATTGAGGAGGGACTAATAACAACAGATTTATTAGAAACTGTGGAATTAGACGCTTCAAATTGGAAATACAGTGTTGATTTTATTTAATTGATAGTAAGTACTATCCGTTACATGATTACTTTGATTCAGAGAATATTTATATAAAATATTCGTTTGCTTTATATGCAAAAATATGTTATATATTTGGACCACTTATTATGCATTTATGTACTTATATATATATATATGTGCGTGCGCAAACAAATTTGTTTTTTTTTTTACACAGTGGAAACAAAATTTTATTTCCTTATATCATTAAATTTTGAAAAATCGTAAATATTTTTAAATATCATTATTAATGAGTCTTCGTAAGCTTAACTCAGTTGGTATGAATAATGCATAATATATGCAAGGTCTGGGGTTTAAAACTCGGCCACCGCCAAAAAAGATATCAATATTTTTATTGAAGAAGCCAAAATGAAATTATATTAAACACCGAGAGTAATTCATCTCGCACAAGGTGTGTAAAGAGAGTCACTCCTTAAAAAAATACAAGAGCAGGTTTCTGTTAATACACAAAACATAATGAAAAAGAGACAAGAAAACTACTCCCTAATACCCATACAAATTAAAGGGTGTCGTCACCAGTCACTATAACTGAAAGCTGAAGTGAACCTATTCGCTCTTAACCAAGTAAAAGATACAAACTTTACTTTGTCTAATAATTGAACCAAGTCCAATGCTTATTAATGTGGTATTTCTTTATTTTATTTTTTTTGTCAGGTAGCTTAGTGGCTAGAATTCACCTTATAAGATGAATAAGTGGAGTGTCCGGGGTTCGATTAATGTGGTATTTCTATAAAGGGGTTTGTTAACTTACTCCCATCCAAAAACATAAAGGATTAAGTTAACAAGCCTACTCCCACTTACTTTTTACTAAAAACTCCCTTGTCTTTTTAATAAACACTATTTTAATCGATGGGCATTATTCTAATTTGCTTTTGTAATTATTTTGTTGTTGCAAACTTTTTTTTTAAGGATGCATGCTGTCGAGGGCACAGTTTATGTTTTCTGTCCTTCTTTTCCATAAGTTAAATTCATTCTAGCCTATTCTGAACAGCAACGGTAAACCTTAACTTTTTTTTTTAATCAAAGTAACCTGTTTCTTTAATTCACTCTTATAATCATCGATTCACCCAAGAAACACGTCTTTGATTATACTGTTTTTTTAATCCAAAGTAGCAATTTAATTCATGTATTCCTTTCAATAATGCAATAGATATAATAGAGATGAGAGTTTATACTTCAAAAAAGAAAATAGAGATGAGAGTGTATTCCTTTCAATGGAAAAGATGAGTGAGGGAAGTAACCTTTTGTTTCCAGAAAAATATTATTGTTCTTTTCTATTAACAAAAAACAAAATAACTAAATCATCCTTTAATAATAACCAACTTAAAAGTGTGTGATTGGGTTTTTAGTAAAAAGGAAGTGGGAGTAGGCTTGCTAACTTACTTCTTCATGTTTTTAGATGGGAGTAAGTTAGCAACCCCCTTCTATAAAATACTACTTTATTTTAATTTGTATGTGAAAATATGTTAATCATTTGTAAAGCATTGTGTTTTGTGGGACTCCACTTGTGCGCTATTAAAGAGAGAATGTCACTGACATTAACCAATCTAATTGTAACACATAAGCCAAATTAACTATTTTCATTCTCTTTCAAATCTTTTTTTGTTTAAAAAAAAACCATGTTGCCACGTGTCACATTTGAATTGGTCAATGTCATGTGACATTATGTCACATAAGTGCAATTTGGATTTTGTGTTCTTATATTTGCATAAATAAATTGTAATACTCATACCAAACGTATCTAGAAAGTTTAGCATGTGCATTATCTTTAGTACTGGGTACATTAAAATTTACAACATAAATTCTACGAATGAATATTTTATACAACAACACGCGTTCGTACAATCAACAATACAATACTACACGTCCAAAGTATATAAAATACATCCTTAAAGTCCAAGA
>Ga0228711_1006362_pt1 | contig 17581 bp, 9 predicted proteins | sample MedpolnodulmetaG_2_FD_177996 | JGI IMG/M metagenome (GOLD analysis project Ga0228711, IMG submission 177996) | Root nodule microbial communities from Medicago polymorpha collected in Santa Monica, California, United States - brown nodules | ecosystem: Host-associated > Plants > Roots > Nodule...
AAGGAAACTGTTTTTGACTTTATTATAAATTAATTACACAATTTCAATGCATTAACTACTATATAATTTCCTTTTTCATATCCTTAACCAGTGCCCGGGGGCATTGGTTAGCATTTCCCAACATAAAAAGGAAAGAAATACTATAAATATTAAAATTAGGGTCCTGCTAACCGGTGCCCCCGGGGCACCGGTTAAGCATACCATAAAAGGGAATTATTACCATAAAAGGAAACTGTTTTTGACTTTATTATAAATTAATTACACAATTTCAATGCATTAACTACTATATAACTTCCTTTTTCATATCTTTAACCAATGCCCCGGGGCACCGGTTAGCATTTCCTTTAAAATTAATAGTAAATGGAAAGAATAAAATTTTATCACTATTTGTTTCTCTCTGACGTCATATAGTTTGACCAAAAAGAGTCAATGTAACTTTCTTTTGGACAAATAATCAATGTAATATTAAACCTAGAATAGTTTTTTTTTTATATATATTAAACTTAGAATAGACCTTCGTATAGTTTTTTTTACCTAGAGGAATTTTTTGCCATCATTTACCTAGAGGAAATGTTAACGGTCTTTATTTTTTTTAACAACATTTGATTCGTAACTTTTGAAACAACAATAATTTTACAGAGAAAAAGAGGTATTGATACAAAATACAAAGCAATAAAAAAAAATATATATAATATGAGTATTAGAGAGAAAGTTGTCACAAAAATAATAAAAAAATCGTTGAACAAATATCTTTTCTATTTTTAAATAGATGATTTATGCTTAAAGTGGTGATTTATATGAATAAAACAAAATATATTTTTATACTTGAGATAAACATTTATTAACAGATTAAGCATTTATTAATCAGATTATATCACCACCCTTCACAAAAATCTTGGGGTTAGCAAAAACAAATTTATTTTTAACAAATTAATTTTGTTTAGGAAAACAAATTAATTGATACCACTCCTTGTATAATTAATTAACATGTTTATTTTTTGAAAAGAAAATAAAAGTCACGATAATACATAAAATATGTAAAGTCAAGTGTTATGACCACAACCAACACAAATTCCTTAAAAAAGAAAAACTTAATAATTTAACAGCACAGCAGAGAAGTGGATCATGGCACGTGTACGTACAATATGAAGTCTAACAGAAGGATCGTGCGGAGCACCATCGTTTAACTTTCCCGAGAAACACAAAAGCCTAAAAAATCTATGAACTCTCTGTTAGAGATCTTGCACTCACGCGCGATCATCTTTGAATCCTAAGTTTAGGGTTTCAACTTTCCAATCAATCACCTCTTCTAAATGTACCCAGCTCAATAATCACGGTATCGATCAAATGCATTTTCCCACTTTGTTGAACTGCTTCACTGCATGTTGGATTTTCGTGTAAATCAATCTTTTCTTCTTGTTGTTGTTCATTTTTCTGTGCAGGAAAATTTTGTTACCAGTTCTAACATGACTTGAATTGCTTCTTCTTATGAGCTTACTTTGAAGGAAATGGTATGTATTGTTTTGAAATTAACATTCTTGCCCAGAAATGGATTATGTTGTTTGTGTTTGATGTTTGAATTTCAACTGTTTACCATTTTGTTTTAAATGTGATATCTTGAAAGTCAAGAAGAAAAACAACATTAGGGCTATTAGTTATTTTAATTTGATGTTGCACTTGCATATGTTTTTGTGGTCCACTTTTAGTGTCAACTAGTACAACTTTAATTAGAACTTGACATGATTTTTGTACTTTTATTTGCACGACATTCTGAACAATAACTGTTTCATCAGTTGAATAGGTTATTGTTAGTGTACTTTAAAAGTTCCTTAAAATATGACCCTTTTCCCTTATTTGTAATAAGAAGCATCCTAAAACTTAATTTCTATATGCAACTCTTTGCTGGGTGCATTTTTCTAATGTATGTTTTTCTTGTGATAGTCGTTCGACAATCAACCATTTTGGATGGGAAAGAGTTCTGGGAATTTGAATGACAGTGATGACATGACATATGAGAATTCTTCTAGAATCGAGTCAAAGCGTTCTAATCAGTCCTTCATGGATGGCCTTGAAGTGGATTTGTTTCCCAATAAGAAACAAGCAGTAAAGGCTCCAAACAGTTTATCGTCAGGAATGCTCAGCTCCAATATTTTGTCTTGGGGAAATTCTTTGACTTTTCACTCTTTAACTAGCCATTTTACTTCACAACCATTTGATCCAGGTGCTGCAATTATGAATTTTGAAGAAACAAATGTTTGCCCTTTAAACGTAGATAATAAGTTGAGTGCGGAGAGAAAGGATATCTTGGATCCTTTTGGGGGCGATGCCTCATTTGGTTTATCAATGTCAACTACACTGGAAGATTCTCAACCAGTTTTTAATCACAACGGGATTAGAAAAGTCAAAGTTAATGAGGTGAAGGAGTCTGAGAATTTCATGTCTGTTCCAAGTAATAATCCCTATGATGGATGGGTTAGCAACACCGTGTCAAAGACTCATGCATTCAAGGAAGGTGATTATTCAATATCAACATATCTCTCATACAACAAAGGCGATGCCAATGTAATATTGACGGATGGCGCTTTTGACAGGGCAGAGAACAATTTAATGTCAATGAGTCAATCTTACAACAAGGGAGAAGTCAAGTTATCAATACCTTCAACATACACTGATATTTGTAATGCAATATCAATGGATCAAGGATACAGTAATGTAGATAGTAATGTTGTGTCTATTGCTCAAGCTTACAACAAGACCCAAGATAATTTTATGTTAAGTAACCACTTATTCAATAATGCTGGAGATGGCACCATATCAATGGGTCACACTTACCATCAGAGGGGAAATGACATGCCATTTGTTTCTTGTTCTTATAATAAAGGAGAAAGCAGTATTATATCCTTCGGTGGCTGCGACGACGACGATGCAACCCCATCTGACTTATTTGTTTCCGACTACGGGCTGTTTATGGGTCAAGCACCTTCACATATGTCACACGTTGCAAAAGAAAGAGGTTTGGTTAGATCAAACTCTAATGTACCTCCAAGTACAGTTCAGACGTCTGCATCTGAAACTGAAAATGTTCCCAAGACAAAAGAGGAGATGAAAATGTCCAAAAAGGCTACTTCAAATAACTTCCCATCAAACGTCAGAAGTTTGCTATCCACTGGTATGCTGGATGGCGTCTCTGTAAAGTATAAAGCTTGGTCACGGGAGGTAAAATTTAGTATTCCTGATGAGTTCATCTTTGCAGTAGCTTATCTTTGATCACATGTCTGGTTCTTCCTATGCTTAATAGAAGGAACTTCGAGCTGTTATAAAAGGTGCTGGGTATTTGTGCAGCTGTCCGTCGTGTAGTTTTTCCAAGGCAAGTTTGTTTAATCATCTTAGAGGAGAATCCTTTTGAAGTCAACTTGCTCTCCCTAATATTGCATTTCTTCAGGTTATTAACGCATACGAGTTTGAAAGGCATGCTGGTTGCAAGACGAAGCACCCAAATAATCATATTTACTTTGAGAATGGGAAAACCATATATGGAGTGGTACAAGAGCTCAGGAGCACTCCACAGAATATGTTATTTGAAGTTATTCAGACAATAACTGGTTCACCTATCAATCAGAAATCCTTCTGCATTTGGAAAGGTAATATACTTGTTCAGTACGTAGACCGTGTTTGCATAATCAACTTAATTAAACGCTTACGGCATTCGTGATTATCATGTAAGTGCTTATGTTTAAGGCTTTAAGCTATTTCTATAGTAAATGATAAAATAAAGTCATAATATATTCTCATATAAGCTGTAGGCTGTTTTCATCAGCTATCCTAGAGAGCTTATGAAAAAAAGGCTGAAAACGACTTACATACACGTCATAAGCTGTTTTCATAAGTTCTTCTAAATAGTAGTGCTTATGTCAATAGATAAGTTTAAATAAATTAGTCCAAACATGCCCTTGGTTGTATTGTGTATTTGCATGACATCGTTATGTTGATGGACCAAGATGCTTTATGTGAGTACATATTTCTTCTTTCTTATGTTCTGTCTTCCTCCTATACAGAATCCTTTTTGGCAGCAGCACGCGAGCTCCAGCGCATATGTAGAAAAGATGAAGTAAAGCAATTGTTATAAAGAAGCAAATTTGAGTTGTAATATGGAACAACCTTGTTGGGTTATTAAGTGTTCTGTTTTGATACACCTTTTGCTGAGTGATTTTTTTTTTTTTTTGAAGTGCAAATACTTTCATTAGATAAAAACAGAAACAGAGTCGCGAGAAATTTGGTGTGGGACAATCCCACCCAATTTTTAGAGGCAACTACGTTGGACATTTGAACTAACTCATGAGCAACAGAGTTTTGATTTCTACTAATAGCATTAACCTTAATATCCTCAAACAAATTTAAAATAGAACAACAATCTTGGATAATTGGATCAATTGCAGCCATTATAGCCTTGCCATTGATACAATCCGCAACAGTAGCTGCATTGGACTCCACCACCACCTTGTGTAAACACAAATCTTTTGCAACTGAGAGACACCATCTCAAACCAAGTGCCTCCGCCAACATAGGACTCAAAGCTTAGTGTATAGGAGCATATCAATTACTCCATCTCATTAATTTGGTATATGTTTAGTTTAACTTTTACAGTGGTTACTGTTAAATTGGGTTTTAAATTGTTGAAATTGATTATGATATGCTTAGTTTTTTTTTAGAAAAGATTATGATATGCTTAGTTGTTTTCAAGTAAAATTATAACTTTGATTTTAAAATAAATTTTGTCACCGTAAAATAAAACATACACAGCCGAATACATAATCTCAACATAAACAAAAAAAATTGGCCAGCTATCGGCTTTTAATGCCTAGAAAGTAAAAAAAATGGACCTAGCTTTCACATTAAAGATTTACGATGGCTGAATATGGATTTTGAAATGGACTCCAAAACGGTGGTGAGTAGCGTTTATGGAAGAAACAATATGGTGTCTCAAATTATATGGTCATTATCAATGATTGTAGACATATGTTAGCAACTGATTTAACGAACTCGAACTTAAAGTTTATTCGGAGACAAACGGTGATACTCAAAACTTAGCTAAGGAAGTACGGTCTAATCCTAGTTTCCACATTTATTCTAACATTCTATATTGTATTTCTGACATTCTGATTAATGAAATGCAATAAGTTTATTTCTGTCAAAAAGAAAAAGACTTCCATATTAAGCATGTGCATTTACTCTAATTAATTACTACTACTAACACTTTCTTGGCTCGTTATTGTTAACATATCAAAATTTAAAGGGTTAATTGTTTAAATTGACCCTGTAAAATACGTAGTGTCTAAAAAATGATCCTGTAAAATAAAAAATGCATATTCTAACCCTGTAATTTGAGATTCTTCTTATTTTTGACCTTATAATATACACGTGGTCAAAAAAAGTGATCTAGATATTGAATTTTTTTCAAAAAAATTTTCAAGCATCTTTCGGATGTTAAAACATGGCTTTATACAAAAAAATAGATTTTTCCGACTAGGGACGAATTTATTATGAATATGTATTCCTATTAATTATGAATTGTTTAAAAACTCCAAAATTTTGTGGTGAAGGTTCTTATGATGTTTTAACCATGCCTACAAAATTTGAGAACGAAATTTGACCCGTAAGTAAGTATAGGCTTACTAGGAACAAAATTGGAATTTCAAACACTAAAAGTCCGGAGAAAGTCACAGCTTCAGTTTTGTACCTTCACTCTCCATACCAAGAACCTTATATTTTTGTTCATTTTCATGGATTAACGGAGATCATCATTTTAACATTTATGTTCAATCTCGAGATGTGGAGGACTACAAAACAGAATGTAATTGGATAGTAAAAGAACAAGGACCGTGTAAAGTTCTAAGTGGTGGGACTACAAATTAATTTCCTTGGAATTCTAATGTTGTTAGAGGAGGAAGACAACTTGGTCATACTATTAATATCCATAATGAAATAATACTTTACAACTTTTTCTATAGTAGACCGAAGATTAAACTTGGTCATACTATTAATATACATAATGCAATAATATACATATATCCTTTGGAATATACATAATGAAATAATACTTTACAACTTGGTCATACTATTAATATACATATATCCTTTGGAATTTATGTAGACCGAAGAATAAACATAATGAAATAATACTTTACAACTTTTTCTATAGTTAATAATCATATATTAACCATTACGAATATTGAGTTTGATATTCTTTTAGTTTTCTATTTGTTTCTCAGAGGTATGTACCTTGTGTCCGACATGGACTTCTCATTTTACTCTTGTCAAAGGGAATGAGCAAGTTTGTATTCGTCGAGTATCGCTATACAATTGCATGCATTCATTTTTATAACACCTTTTGTACTCTATTTTGACAAGTATATTTCTCTATTAATTTTTATGTGTATGTGATTATCTAACACTTATCGAGACCTAAAGTAAATTTTAAAGAAAATCATTGACAAAAAATTGAGGCCTTTTTAATGTTAAAGAATAATATTCTTACTAGTATAATTTTATCCTAAAATTTTGCATTTGCGGTAAAAATAATGTAAGTGAGAGGAGAGAGAATCGAAAAATAAATAAAAAGTTGAGGATGAAGTCAACAAAAGCTTATGTATTTTCAAAGGAAAAAAAAAATCAGAAACAAACACAACTGTTTGGTTACGTTTTGCTCAAATATGGACATGTGAAAGGTGCACATTTGCTAGAATGTCCCATGAACATGATAGTTGAAATCAAAATTGACATTAGAATATTACTACAATAAAATAACAATAACTTGTAAGTCATCCTCGTACTTGTCAACCTATATATTTTTATTCCAATTCTAAAATTACTGAACAGTGATGACTGCATGAGTACAATTTTCACCTACATTTTGCTTAGCCGGCAAAACATGCTCTTCAGCAACTGTATTTGATGGATTGTTGTAATCTTTGCTTTTGCCCCACACAACAAGGTACAAGCCCAAACAAATGATAAATGCACCTATCACCCTGCAATATTATCATATTCGATGAGTTGTTTTTAGTCAAGTAAAAAAACTTTAGGAATGTGATTAATTTCATAGTAATTACTTGTGATATCTATGATTACCTTCCGAGGAACATTTGTTCTGCAAGAAGGAAGTATCCCATGATAGCAACAATCACCATACAAAAAGGATTAAATGTTGTGACAAAAACTGGACCTCTTGTTTTCATCACTACTCCTTGCAAGTAATAACCTAACCCTGAGCAGAATATGCCCTGTATATAATATAAATATTTTTAAATTAAATTAGGCTAAATATTAAATGAGATTATACATCAGTATGCATAGTACTAAAAGTTGGAGCATGAGTAACTAGATATTATAATAACCATACTTCAAATAATAACTTGTGAAAGATAAATTTATTCAAAAAACGATGTGACTAATTTTTTTTTATGCATCACTGCTCCATTGAAATAACTTGAGAAGAGTGTATTATTGGTTTAGTGACTATATATAACCTCGATAATATAAGGAGCAAAATCATATAATCCCTATCTATTATGAGTTTAGGGCACAATAGTGAGAATGTAAATAGCTTATACCATCATTTCAACAAAAATAATGTATTTGAGTCATAATATGAATCAAATATATAAACTTTTGTTAACTAATACTTCTCCTATAAAAAGGATCGGAGGTAGTCAAAATTTCATTTTTATTAATTCTTAAAATATCTCACAAAAATCTATATGATATGATGAATGTGATGTTGTTTGATAAATTGCATATCCATGATTTATAAAAAAAATAAAATAAAATTGAATACCCATTAAATTCTAGTAACATAATGTCTCTTCAATTAAAATTAGCTGAAGAAAGTCATAGAAAATTTGTTGAAATTAGTTAAAATATCCACTAATTTCATTTTTTTTTTCTTTCTCCAATGGAAGTTCTTAACGGGGAGCTGTTCTTATTAAGCAAGGAACTCACATTGAAAATGTTCTAAGGAAGTGAACATGAAGAAATTGGTTTGATTCGTATATTATCTACTAGGGAACATTTTCCTTAATGTGTTTTTATAATTTTAGTGGTATCGTTAGGAATCTTACCGTGTAAATTGCGGACAATAGTCTCATATCCCATTTTATGGACCAAACTGAAGGGTTGTTCCTTTCCATAACCAAAGCCAGTGCTGCGCCTTCAATTGCGCCGAACAGGCATATCCATGATGAAAGTGAGAGTGCTGCTGGGTAGGTTTGAAGGGTAATAGCCTAGATAGATATACACAAAGTTGTAGTAGCAAATAAAAAAAAATCAACTTCTTTATATATACTACTTTCCATGTTTTTTTAGAGCAATGTTATTTCTTCCGAAATCCTTCCTGGCCACAAATCAAGAGAGGTGGTGGGGCATAATTTAGAGGAAATATTAAGTACATGTTATCTCCTGAAACTATCAAGGACAATAACAATTTTCTTTTTTTTTTCTTCTAAGAAAAACGAATGTATTCTTAAGGAAGAACCAATTATACACAAGGCTTGTCAAATATAGATATGTTTCAAGGGTGGAGCTTACTATTTTTAGTAAATCTTTTAAAAAAATTATATTTTTTCTCCATTTTTTATTATTATAAAAATCATATTTTACTAAAAATGGCAAGGGTAAACCCTTTTGAAGAGACCCATATCACACACGCCATCAAAACGGACTTAATTTTTTTTGTCTCAACCATTCGGTTATTAGGAAAAAGATATCGTAATAATCTAAAGTTTGATTAAAGTCTAATAAAAAATGTATTTTTAACATCACTTTTATTTCTTAAAAAAATGGGCATACCGATCTTTCATAGCATCAAACAATGGGACAAAGTAACTCACCTGAAGGATCACAAAACAAGCCCAACTAAAGCATCCTATGGTGATCAACACAGATCCAACTATTGTATGTTGAGCACTTGTGCCACTGCTATGATAGCTTTGGCTATGGCCTCCAAATGTCTCAAAAAGTATTGGACCTTTCATCAGTGTCATCACCATTGCACCTGAAACAGTTGCTATAGTTCCCAACACCTTTGCTTGACTTCTCATACTTTTTATCTTTATCTTCTCAAGTCTGACCACAAAGAAAGAATAACAAATTAAATTCTTCATTTCTTTTTGGTAGATAAAGTTTCTCATTGATTTTTACTAACCCATATTAACACGTATTTCTCAAAAATGATAGTTTCCTTGAATTTCTCTATTTTATCATGTTTAATTAGAAATGTACTTGCTAGGATATCTTTTTTTTACAAGTACAATTTTTATTCAAATACTACCGATGAACAACAACGAACAAATAAGAACAATACGATGTGCATTTTTTTTTTAAATGATGTTTATTGGTTTGCAATTTATTTTGATTTTTATTTATTTAAAAAATATGATACCACTAACCTATGTTTAGGGTGCCAATCGTGCTTTGATTTCTCGCACCATATATCATTTATATATCCACATATAGTATTGAAGTCGATTCATACAAATTCATACGAAAATAGCAAGGAAAGGTGAACGCCAGTGACAAAACAAAACCAATGACCAAACATAGGTGGGGTACATTGTAAAAGTTCATGAGGTGGTCAAACTAAAAAGAATAAATACATGGGGTGTTTAAAATACATTCCCCTTCCTAAACAATTTCTCCATGAGAAGCAAGACTGATAAATCATTTTTATATTGGTATTCAATAGAAAACCTAATGTTTCGTTTCGAAAAAAGAAAAGAAAATGAAGGATATCAAGTTTTGTCTTAAAGTGGTCTGGTTACATGGCGTATTTGGAAGGAGCGTAATGCTCGTATTTTCAACAACAAGAAATTATTGTTAGACCAATTATTAGATTGTATTCGGCTTTATTTTTGATGATGGTTGAAGTCGCATATTCTTAACTTTTTTTATGACTTCAATTCATGGTGGTCTAATCCTCTCGTTTGTATGGGTTATACTCCCTTGTAATGTCTTTGCTTTCGTTTTTTGGCATTGTTTTTGGCTTGTCTTTAATGTATATTCTCTCTGCTTCCTATTAGACACACCTTGTGTTTCAAAGGGAGTTTTTTAATCTATTTCGTTTTTGACCTCTTCAAAAAAATAAAAACTAATTTACATGGATGGTATATTTTTTAAATCCAAAATGTTAATACTTAGTTACCTAACAATGGAAGCCAATATAAAAGTAATAGCAGGAAGCATATTGCTCATGGCAGCTGCAAAGGTTGCTGTTGTGTACTTCATCCCCAAAAAATATAAATTCTGGTCAATTACCGGTCTGTCAATGACAAAAAATAAACATTAAAGTTATACGAAAATGTGTTCCATTAATTAACCAATGAGACAATGAGTTTAATTAATTAGCAACATGTATTTAAATTATTACTCTAATAAACTGAGCACCACTATCTTAATGAAGATTGAAATTGTCATTTTTGGCCTTATTTTCCTGTTACATAGAAATAAAATAAAATGCGTTAGACTTCAATTTTTTATTCACACAAAATAAAGATAGAAAGAAAAAAAATCTAACTCTCACTAAAAAAGAGACAAAAAATCTCCTAAGAATTCATAAAAAACAAAAAAAAAAAACATGGAAACACTCGTCTTACGAACAATCTTTATGAAATAAGTTATGCTCAATCCAAACATAATAAAATACGATTTGGGTTTGGATCATCAACGTCAGTTATGTGATATTGTGGATAGTGTTAAATTTAGAGGGGGGAGGGGAGAGAGGTTTCCTCTCCCTAAATCTAATGGTTCCTAAAGATGTTGCACCTACATGTCATTGTTGTAGCGATTTGGATTCCCTGCTGTAATTGCGTGACGCAGTTACAACTGTCAGTCATCCGATCAAAATGAACCTCCGAGATTGTTTTATTGTGTGAACCTGAGTTTAAAATCTGAATCGTACGATCACAAATCAACAGCCGCAATCTATTACAACGTGAATCTGCAGGAAAATTCTACAGCAGGGAAACCTGGTCCTTGTTGTAGGGGTCATTGTTGACAAATTTAGATTTTTCTCTCCCTAAATTTAAGACTTTGCAAAGAAGAACCAAACCAAATAAAACACATATATATATAGATGGAGAAAGAGGATTATACTTATCAAAATAGAGTGCAAAAGGGGTTATAACAATGAATGCAACGGCATGGCGGTATACAACAAATACATAGTTGCTCATTCCTCTGTTCAATGCAGCCTTTGATAGAACATCCATAATTGCATAGCCAAATTGCAAAAACAAAACTGCTATGAACGGCTTTGCTTTTTCTATCCAATTTTGTGTTTGCAAGTAGATCTCCATCTTCTTGTATAGAGTTTCCAACCACCTTAATTAATGTGTCTGTTTGACACAAGAATGAAATAAAATAACGTAGGGGGCACATATTTATATTGGAGAGTGACGTGATCAAATTCTAGTATTTGGGTAGTGTGCTTTCAAAATTAATTAGTAGTAGTGGTTTCCATCAATAGAAAAATTATAATTGAAGGCATTTTGGTGCTTTTGTAAATGTTTAACACTAATACGTGTAATGCATTTAATTAATCTATTTATTTAAATGCTTATTTGGTGTTACACTGATATGAATTAGGTTTGTGTAGGATTTACATATTAATCATTTTTTTTTTAACAAATAGTTTAGTGGTTGAACTCACACACATCTAGTGAAGAATCCGGAGTTCAAACTTTAACTTCTACATATTAATTATTTTATTTCAGAAAAATGAATGAATTTTATTTTAAAGGACAAAAGTAAATGGTATTAAAAAGTAAAATATTGACCAAAAAAAATAAAAAGTAAAATAAAATCGAACAAGTTGAGTAGTATTTAGCTAGTGTCTGCTCTCAGTTATTGCTATTTTTTCATAATTAACTACTGGCAAAAGTACTCTATATATTTAGTATTTTATCTTAATTTTCAATTAATATAGCACCCAAAGTTCAATTGATGTTTTTTATAATAAAATTTAGGTGAGTTGTGTCGCAGGGACTCGTTATGAATAGGGCAAGCTTCGAAGGATTATTGATTCTAACATGTCAAACATGTAGCTATTTTTTGTTTTAATATATTCTTACATGCATGTTCTATACAAAAGGAGCAATGCGGGCCGAGTAGAAATTAATGTTTTATAACATGTGAGAAAAAACAAAAAGATGAATGACTAATTAAACATCTGGAAGAAATATTGTGATATCTAAGGTCGAATTGTAGAAATGTCCCTATAGTAGACGTATAGCATTCTTTTGGCCTTTGGCTAGGCTTAATTGTCCCTTATATTATTTTCGTAATATATGCACAGTCTTTGGTGTTAAGAAATATGTAAAGTAGCTTATTTTATCATATTTAGTTGGTATGTTTTGAAGACTTCAAATGATTTGTCCATTGTTTTTGCAATCTGCACGTAAAATATATTTTTACAATGATTGGTCATCTTTTGATCCTTCCCATAGGATGAGAAAATGCAATGATAAAAGTGATTCAAGATGAAAGTGCAAGTTGATATTTTTGAAATTCAAAGATTGAAATGAAATGAATGATTAAAAGGCAGTCAAATATTTCCTTAGTCGAAGGTGACATATGAAGAATGATTAGCAAAAAGTGCTGATCATATCTTGTCTTGCTATTATTAGTTTTGCTTTTCCATTACTACATTACGTTACTTGTTTAAAGATTTTGTGTGCAAGACAATGGTTTCTCAAAGTATATATATCGTAAGCACTCAAGACCACTACATATGCAATTGGTGTCGAATTAAAGTATTCTTTTTCTCTTTTGTTTGTGCAGGCACTAGAATGACCAATTGCATTTGCATACTCCATCTCCAGCATGGAACCCCATTCATTTCGCATTTAATTTTATGTGGATCAATGACCTTACTTATTGTTTAAGTTTGTTTGGATCGGTTCTTTGGCATGTGTCCGGCCGGTTGCAACAATTAGGTATGGAATGGGTGGAGCAGCGGCGGATTTTGCCTCTACTCCCGACTCTAAAAAATTTGTCTTCAGATCGTTATCAAAGTTGGAAAACATATATTTATCGACATCTTTTTCGAGTATCTCTTCCCAATGCCTATGCACCCATCCATATATAAATATAAGAATTAAAATTGAAAAATCATTTTTATCATAATCACTTAATAAAAATTATATTACTTCAAGAAAAATTGATAAAATTATATATTAAACTGACAATAGTATATAAAAAAAGTTTTGTTGGGCAAATTATATTAAAATTTAAGTATAAACGTATAAAATTTAATAAATGAGTATATACAAAATTAAGTTTCTATTGGAACAGGTTATGACAAGTAACCAGGTGTGATCCCGTCTCTATGTCTAATAACAAATTGTTTAGCATGTGCATGGTACTATTATAGGAAAGAGACTGTTTCTCTCTATTACTTCTCTCATAATCTACAAATAATTTCATCAAAAATAATATTTTAACCGTTTTTCTTGGTTTGTATAAACAAGTTAACAAAAGATTGAAGGCTAACCACCAATTGGTTGAACAGAAGTTTGTTCTTTTTTCTCAAAATGCATTGGGATGCTAAATATGTAACCAAAAATTTGTTGTTTTTGCGTGGTTTGGTTACAATCTATCTAAACCAAACGAGCGGCTTTTAGATTGTTTGGTATATAGCATCGACATGTGTATGTTGTTTTTATTATCCATCTTCTATGAAAAAGTGATTTCATGTTAGATTTTTTTTTGTGAAGTAGTGGATAAGAATTCACTTTATTAAGGTGAATAACTTGGATCATCGGATTCGAACTTCATCTCTGCATATATTATGTAATGTCCTTACTAATTGAGTTAAGTTTGCGGAGACGATTTCATGTTGATTTTATTGAAGCTAAAGTATAACACTTATATTTAATAATATTCATGTAGGCGTTGCTTACAAACGAAAATAAATAACTTCACACCTATTAAGAAATTGGGTTAAGTGTGTATTCTCAATTCTTTGTTTTTTCTGTGCAATTTGATATCATACTATATATCATATATAGAAAATTACATATGAATGGAGGCGAACCAACAATAAATTGCACACTAATCCTTTTTTAATAATAAAATTAAATCTAAAACATATCATTTACGGAAATGGTTCATGGCAAATAAAAGTCACTTTTTTGGTAGTGAAATAAGAGTCATTGAAAAAACTATATTCAATTAAGGGTTTTTTTTTTGTGGAAAATTAAAGGGTATTTTATGTATATATCATTATATTAAATAGGGTAAAAGTAGTTAAATTTACTTACATCTAGTAGAAAACTTTTTCTGATACTCGAAGTTCATATCAATATCCAAACGACCAAACTTATTAAATGCAAAACTACAAATTAGCCACTACGCTCCATGAAATATATGTCATGACTCCCACGTCACGTAACATATATAACAAATTTTTGGGGGCAGCCATGACCATGTTGTTTATGCCTTCAATTTGAGATTCTGAGAAAACTCATAATCGTGTCACGATTATGATGGCAGAACGTATGGTTCCTGCTGAAGGCAAAATCGTGGCACGATTTGTATAGGCGTGACGCGATTGCTGGATAAGGTTGTCGTACCTAAGGTCGTACGCTTCAACCGTGGCGCGATTTTCATAGGCGCGGCGCGATTTTGTCTGTCACTGTGTACTATTTAAATGTTTCAGCTCATTTTTGAAGGGGGAGGAGAGAGAACTTCAAGAGAAGAAAACTTGGGAAATCAAAGAGGTAACTTTAGGGTTTAGAAACTTTGATTAGAGTTCTCTTGGGTTGGGAAACATTGTAAACACCTTGGGTGAGTGAAAATCATTGAGTGTCTTGTTCATTGGTGAGATTGGGAAAATGGGTAGAAGTTAGGGTTGTTCTTTGTGAGCTTGTTGAAGCTAACTTCATGTAACCCATTTGTATCTCTTTGTAAGAACTCATTGACAGTGGATTGGAGAGATCAATCTCTCCCCCATAGTAGGTCTAGTTGGACCGAACTAGGTGAACATTTCTTTGTGTGTTTTGTTTCTCTTCTCCCTTTATCTTTTGCTTATGGTTTTGTGCTTTTCACTTTGATTCCTAGATTAGATCTAGGTGCTGCTATTGTTGTTATTGCTTGTGTTTACTTTGGTATTGGTTACCACTTCCTTTGCTCCACACATCATAGTTTGTATTGGTGTGAGATTTTGAGTCCGAATTCACAACAATTGGAGCCCACCGTGGGGCATAGGAGTGAATTGGTTTAGTGAGTACCATGGGTTCAAAGTGGGATATTGAGAAGTTCACCGGAAGTAACGATTTTGGGTTATGGAAGGTGAAGATGCAAGCGGTGTTGATACAACAAAAGTGTGAGAAATCTTTGAAGGATGAAGGTGCGTTACCGGTCACCATGTCACAAGCGGAGAAGACCGAAATGGTGGACAAGGCTAGGAGTGCCATTGTCTTGTGCCTCGGTGACAAAGTTTTGAGGGATGTCGCGAAGGAACCTACCGCGGCGTCGATGTGGTCAAAGTTGGAGTCATTGTACATGACCAAGTCTTTGGCTCATAGGCAATTCCTTAAGCAACAACTCTACTCATTCAAGATGGTGGAGTCAAAGACCGTGACGGAGCAATTGACGGAGTTTAACAAAATCCTTGATGATTTGGAGAACATTGAGGTGAAACTTGAGGACGAAGACAAAGCTATACTCTTGTTGTGTGCTCTACCGAGATCATTTGAATCCTTGAAGGATACCATGCTCTATGGCAAAGAAGGCACTGTCACCTTGGAAGAAGTTCAAGCGGCTTTAAGAACCAAGGAGTTGACCAAGTCCAAGGACTTGAGAGCGGATGAAAACAGTGAAGTCATTAGTGTTTCAAGAGGAAATGGTGGAGGTAGAGGTACCCGAGGAAGCTCAAAGAACGGTAACAAGGAAAAGTATAAGTGCTTTAAGTGTCACAAGTTTGGTCACTTCAAGAGGGATTGTCCGGAGGACAATGAGAACTCCGTGCAAGTTGTGTCCGAGGAGTATGAGGATGCGGGTGCTTTGGTGGTGAGTTGTTGGAGGATGAAGAAGGTGAGATTTCTCACCTTGGTATTGATGCCTTGTAGAGCGGTGATCGTCTGGAGAGACGTTGAACACTCAACATCAGCCTGGAGAGGCGGTGGGAAGAATACTCAAGGTTAGCCTGGAGAGGCAGTGTGAAGAATACTCGTGATCAACCTTTGAGGTGGAGTTGCAAGGTGGAAGCATAGTGTGTGTACACATTTGAAAGTTGAGGTAGAGAAAGTTCAACTTGAGGTGGAGTTGGTGACACCAAGATTGGTACGACTATGGAGGCCTTGGGTGTTTATGCTCTAGTTGTGAGCATGTGATCTTCAAGGAAGCAGAAGACGTTCCGTGGTTGAAGAGGGTTTGGTGTAGACTTGTGGAGCTACTTGGTGTAGTTGGATGCAAGGAAAAGAAAATGGGGATTGGTGGTTGATGGTTAAAGGGGCATCATCATCAATTTGAAGTCAAGGTGGAGAATGTTGTTTATGCCTTAATTTGAGATTTTGAGAAAACTCATAATCATGACACGATTATGAGTGGTGTGACACGATTATGATGGCAGAACGTATGGTTCCTGCTGAAGGCAAAATCGTGGCACGATTTGTATCGGCGTGACACGATTGCTAGATAAGGTTATCGTACCTTGGATCGTACGCTTCAACCGTGGCGCAATTTTCATAGACGCGGTGCGATTTTGTCTGTCACTGTGTACTATTTAAGTGTTTCAGCTCATTTTTGAAGGGGGGGGGAGAGAGAACTTCAAGTGAAGAAAACTTGGGAAATCAAAAGAGGTAACTTTAGGGTTTAGGAACTTTGATTAGAGTTCTCTTGAGTTGGGAAACATTGTAAACACCTTGGGTGAGTGAAAATCATTGAGTGTCTTGTTCATTGGTGAGATTGGAAAAATGGGTAGAAGTTAGGGTTGTTCTTTGTGAGCTTGTTGAATCTAACTTTTTGTAACCCATGTGTATCTCTTTGTAAGTACTCATTGATAGTGGATTGGAGCGATCAATCTCTCCCCTGAGTAGGTCTAGTTGGACCGAACTAGGTGAACATTTCTTGGTGTGTTTTGTTTCTCTTCTCCCTTTATCTTTTGTTTGTGGTTTTGTGTTTTTCACTTTGATTCCTAGATTAGATCTAGGTGTTGCTATTGTTGTTATTGTTTGTGTTTACTTTGATATTGGTTACCACTTCCTTTACTCCACACATCATAGTTTGTATTGGTGTGAGATTTTGAGTCCGAATTCACAACAATAGAGAACACTTCGAGGATTCACCCACCGGAGTAGGACCCCACTTTGTGTGGTGACACCAAAAAATTTGATTATCTTATTATAATATTGTGCTTCTATTAGATTGTTGGTTGTTTACATCATTTCTAACTTTTTAATATTAGATTGTTGAATGTTTACATCATTTTATAACTTTTAAATAGTCTTTGTTTTTTGACAAATTAAACCGTCTTATTTGATTTATATATATATATATATATATATATATATATATATATATATATCTT
>Ga0228711_1006364_pt1 | contig 17576 bp, 14 predicted proteins | sample MedpolnodulmetaG_2_FD_177996 | JGI IMG/M metagenome (GOLD analysis project Ga0228711, IMG submission 177996) | Root nodule microbial communities from Medicago polymorpha collected in Santa Monica, California, United States - brown nodules | ecosystem: Host-associated > Plants > Roots > Nodule...
TTTGTTTTTATTTTTTTTTTTATTTTCTATTTTATTTTTTTTTTTTTTTTTTGGGTCAATGATTATATCGTTTTAAAATCTTTGAAAATCAACATCAATACACCCCACTTAGTAATGCAACCTTAATCATGCAATTGTGTGGATTATCATAATCACCTTCGAAGGATGGATCCAGAGTGGAGAAAAGTGGTCATTGTAAATTTCGCACCACCATCAACTTGATTAGAATGTGATGAATGAATTATTGCTTCTTTTCTTCTTACTAACCAATCTTCTGTTGAATTAGCAAACTGAGTTTGATTCAAATTGATAAGCTAGTTTAGATCGATACAGATTCGTCAAAAATTTTGACATCAATATTATATATTCTTAATTACCTTGGTTTTGTCACTGTTGTAGTTATTTTACATATTCTTATTAGTTTAATATCTGATGTGTGGACCAATCAGAGACGGATTCAGCGTGGGGTAATGAGGTTAATCGATCTCACTTGCCTACACTTGTTTATTGTATTTTTAACCTAAAATTATATATTTATGCAATTTGACCCCGCCTGTATAGTATTATTGTCTTCACATAATCCATTCATAACACTACAAAATATTACAAAACTAAGTAAGAGCACTAGTTGAGAAATCAAAAGAGTAATTTTTTTTTATAAAAAGTTGTTGTAATTCTCATATCGATAAAAATAACGCTTATTTTTAAAATAAAATTTTCTTTTTTGAAATCTTTAACCAATTCTTTTAGAACAGTTAGCAAGACCATAAAACTATTATTATATTCTAAACTTTTCTTATATTATTTGTTAAAAAAAGCTATGTGACTGGCGTTGGTGGTTGAAAAAATAAATAATTACGGTTATATTATTTATACTCGGCTAGAAATGGAAAAATATTTTTAAAAAATCAACATTTTAGAGTAATTATAAACATAACTTATATAATTTTTCCACGCTTACGCGTTTATATTGTTCTATATAAATTTTTATGATATAACTTTGACCTTACTTATTAAAATTTCTCGATCCGTCAATGGGACCAATGATCTACATGATATTAAATTACTTTTTTTAGGGAGAGAGTCCGCTTAAGTAGCTTGCTACTTGGGTTCTCAAGTGTCGCTCATGTGTTGCGCTATTGCATGGGTTGGCGCACCCCACCTAAAAAAAAAGAGGTATTTTACATGTTATTAACTTAAAAATTTTCTATCATATGTAAATTTATACATATTAAGAAGTTTAAAATAGTAACTTTACATTAGAACTTGTACCTTTTGTATCTAATATATAACTTTTTAATAAATAATTGTTGTTTTCAATAAAATACGTACTACTTTTAGTTGTTTTAACATGTGCAATATTACACATGTTAGACAAACCCTTAACTTAAATATTGTAAATTTGCTCGCAGATTCGTCCTAGTTTTAACGATGTTGAATTTATAATGTTATCAACTTATTCTAGCAATTTGAATGGATAAATATGTTTTTTCGTTGAAAAAACAAACTATGGATTTTTTTTTAACAAAGCGAATTGCAAACATAACTGCATGAATCCTATAAAGTATGCCGAAAAAAAGACTCGTATTATCTGTAAAAATAATTGTGAACATTCTAATTTTCACCAAACCATAGGAAAGATGTTCACGATCATGTGCATTATTTGAAATAAATCTAACTAGTTACTAGTATTAAGTCAATATCGCCAATTAAATCTACAGTATTTGAAATAAATCTAACTAGTTATGCATATTTGCAATGCATAACTTCCATTTTGACAAGACCAAGAGGACTCCTAGTCCTATACTTGTGGTGCTGCAAAGGCAGCTACAACCCACCACCACCACATGCCCATAAAAAGTAGCCTGGTGTTAGGCCACCACCAATCATTTAGGGGGATAACAACAATACACAAGGTAGAACTGCACCTATTAGCCTAGCTCCATTTCCACTAGCACCTTCTTAATCCAAAGTAGTCAGTCAACAAAGTCTTAGCACCAAGGATGATGAAGGGATAAGGCCCCTACTCGCCAAAACCAGTCTGTGTGTTGTGTGTTCTAGCTAGCACAGGAGTCAGCTCCTTACTTGTTTTATAACGTGTGAGTTTTCACTTCAGTTTTGTTTTTTTTGGGACAAAGTGTTATTTACTACTTATTAGGAAATGGCCATGTTAGATCAGCCTCCTAGGTTCATTTATGTTTAGACAATGAGCAATGATATTTACCACGAGGACTTTTGATCACGAATCTCCATCGACGAATAAAATCTCGTTCTAACTGGAAATCATGAGAGTCATAGTGTAATTTGAGTCAAACTTTCAAATAAGTGTCGTGAATTTTTTTTTTATCTATATTAAGCATTTTCGTTAGACAATACCCTACACCTTTAAGGACAAAAAAAAAAAGGCTTATGATCCACTACACTGCTTCATAAACATTTAAACAGAATTATGATCTTCTTATCAAGTAATGAGGGGGCAAGTGGTCGCTAGTGATTAAATTGATTTAAAAAGATATTATGGTTTTTTTTTTTGTGTGGTGTAAAAAGAATCAATTTTTCCATGGATTTAAAAATACTATTAAAAAGGACTTGATCATTACAAGGTTGCTAAAGAGTAACAAGCAAATGTTAAGGGTGTTATGATTTATGATGATTAATTATCATCAAGAAACTGCATCTCAAAGGCAAAAGATAAAATTCTTAATAAAAAATGCTAGTGCTAGCAAAGTTGATGGAAGGTAGAAAGTCACCTCTCTAGTTCATGAAGCCAACTGTCAGTGTTGGCTTACATGTGTTAAAAATGTAAAATTTCCTATGTAGCACTCAAGAGTCAACACCTCTTAAATATTTGACCAATAATGATCATCTCTATTTCTAAAAAAATTAAAAAATAATTAAAAATTGACTCAGATGATTTTTGTAGAATGACCATTGTAAATACTGTTAGTATTATGCTAGAAACAAATATCAAGCTCTCAACTTCTTTATCACTTCACTCCTTAACTCTCACCCTAGCAACAAAACCAACATTCAATTTCATAATTGACTCGGATGATTGATTGGACATTCCACTTAAACAAGTTTTGGCTTACGTTTGAATGATATTCTTCCATTGATAAACTATTACACAAATTCGTAAACAGAACCATAGAATAGTTAAGCAGAAACTATACACAAATTCAATAGTAAGGTCTCATCGAGATTTTCATATTTTCATTAATCTAACATAGAATGTGCCTCCTTAATCTTAATTTTTTTTATTTATATATAAAAAAATTGTGCAATTGCAAATTTTAGGTTATTTTTAAATTCTAGGATGGGTCACAGTTGGACTTGTCTCTTCATTAAAGCAAGTATATACTTTTTAACAAATGGAAATCAACCAACATGTATCTCTTCATGAAAGCAAGTATACACTTCTTAATAAATGGAAATCAAGCTACCCTTAAATGACTGCCAGGACCTGTTCCCAGCCACAACCGTCGCCGGACAGTGATGTAACAAGGTTAATAAAAAACCTTAATAGAAGAAGACAGTGAAACGAGCAACAATAATAGTTAAACAACAGAGAGAAATAAATAAGACACACTGCACTCTTCAGCTAGCAAGACTAGTCATCCTCGTAGGATCAGCCATTTGAGTAAGCTATGGGTGGGAATGCCTCACATAAGCCCAAAAGACACTTGCAATAAAGACAAAAATTTACTATATAAACTGTGTCATTTAGGCTTGTTAAGATTTGACAATGACCTTAAGAAAGTGATAACTATACTATAATATACCACTATACTTTGGTAATATCCACCAACATGTAGACACCTCTATGTATATATATGGACCAAATCTTTGATGTGACAACCCCAATGATAGATGACAAACTTCATTCACAAACTCAGTTCAATTGGCTACTTAAAATTAGAGGCCGGAAAGTCCTCAAGTTGTCAGCATCGAAGAGAATTGGCAATGTAAATTGTATAAATGTTGGCCATGAGCTTACCCCTCCTCTTTCTCAAAAGGGCCAACAAAAATAAAACAATTTGAAAGAGGCAAATTTCTGCATGTATAAGTTTTCAACCCGCACAGACATTTTGGATCATGAATCAATGGATACCAAGAAAGGAAACAAGCCTCCCTCAAAAGTTATAACTGATAGCCTTTCAATGGACTCACTCTCTTTTAGTGGCTATGTTTCTATTCAAGACCAACAACAAAACTTCCCTTCTCCTCCTAACCAGGCTAAACACTTCCAGGTAAGCAAACTTGACCTAGATTTTGAATTTACGAACCCTAAAGCAAACTTGAATTCAGCTGTCAATCCAATCAAGATCACACCTGCTGATCAGCTTATTTCCAATGGTCAACTTCAACCAAAAGCATTTGCATTTCAAACAACTCCTCAGTCTTTGATCATAAATCCGACCAGTTCATCAAGATCATTACTAGCAACTCATATCAGTAGTGAAATGTCAAGTGGGAAAACGGGCAGCACTATGAAATATCGTGAACTTGGCAAAGCAAGCAAACATGCAACAAACAAGCAAAGCACTGTGACAAGGAAAGGATTTGGCCAGAAAGTGAAATCTTTTCTGTCACCGTGCCGTGAATGCAAAATCGTTAAGCCATGTGCTGTTAAAGCACAGTCTGTTCAAAGAGAAAACTTCAAAATATATTGATACAAGACTTATCCTTTATGCAAATATTTCTTGCAAGACCAGAAAATGTCATCAGGAATCTGCCTTTTTCTAGTTTACTGTCTGAAAAAAGTATAGGTGATGTGCTTCATGTCAGCATCAGTTACTGCAGTACTAGGTTATATTAGCATCAACTGATCAAAATAACAAGCCTTTATGCTATGGATATTTTCTCTCATTTTTATTTTATTTGGTTTAGTCGAAGCTATAAACTTTCTATTTGATATAAACTTGCTGATCACTGGTTTTTTTTTTTTTAAAGGTTGCTGATCACTAGTTATATGGCTTGATATAGATTTTTTGTCAGCTTCATATCTACAGAGTTATAAGCGCATATAACCTAGAGGCCTAATTATTTTACATGCTAGATATTAGGGATTACTGAGTAAAGCTCTAGCGCTTGTGAAAGAAAGAAAAAAATTGCATCCTTTTTCTTCCTTGTGTTTCTTGAAAATATGCAGAACCACACTCAGTTTGCGTGTTTCGCATCTGCTATTAGGGGTTGCGACTGAAATCCCTGAATTATCCTTTATTGCAACGCTCTGTTTCATTTTTACAGGTATATTGGTCTTTTCGATCTATTTTAAGCGACTTATTTCTTCTTCTCAAGCAAACAACGGTTCCTCGCATTTCTTCTTCTTTTTGCTCTGTTTCTTTTTCTTCTGCGAACATTTTTCAGTGTTGTCAATCATGGATCACGAAAAATAGGGGTTTGCCCAAATTCCACTATTTTATAGTGCTAAAGCACCGTAATTTGGCAACACTTCACACTAAATAGCATAACGCAAAACAATAGCGGTGTGGTCAAAATCCACTACGCTATGGTGCCGCTATTTGACAATACTGATTTCTCACCAGTTAGCGTGTTTTCCTCTGTTCGTCTCCTTCTGCGCGAACCCGGGCCCTCTTTTGTTCTCCATCTGTGCGAACCAAGAAGAACTCGGCCCTCTTTCTTCCGCGTAAATCCAAAAGAATTATGTTCTTTACACCAGTGTAACTAATTATTGTAACTAACTATTACATCTAATATTTTTCTCCATGCAAACCCGGACCCTTGGTTCTTTTCCCGATTCTCCTTCTGTGAAACCCTTTGCCCTCTGCAAAGCTCTACAATGGCATCATCATATTAAACACCAACCCTTTTTATGTATTCTGTTAGAATTTTTTTTTACAACAACCAAGCCTTATCCCATTAAGTGGGGTCGGCTATATGGAAATTTTTTAGTTTTTATAATTTTTTTAAGTGTTTGCAATAACAGTTTTGGGGTCTGGTGCTTTGCACAGTTATCGAAGATTAACATAGCTTGCCAGTAGTACACAAACTCTGACCTCCTTTCTCTCCCTAGTTTTCTCTGGCCGTGTTCAGAACTTCTCAACGATTTAGTTTTCTCTGGCCGTGTTCAGAACTTCTCTATGATTTCATCCTACCAATGTGTTCAACATCCCTCCTTAGCTGTGCTATCTTCCCCATGCATTCTAATTCTTTACATCATCTTCATGTCTTTCTATCGTATTCAAAATCTAAATTATGCTATTTCATATTTCCAGTCTATTCAAATTATCTTGTGGGATTGTTTTCATAGTATCTTAGATTACATCTTCAGATCAGTTTCTATATTTCTTATATATTATCATAATATATTCTCTATTTAATTATGATTTGGAGTCGTCTTTTGTTAGTATAAGTAAGGACTAATGCATAGTTTACATTAAACCATAATTACCAATCATATCAAACTATAGTCATTAGTCAAAGTATTTAATCAAACTATAAAACTCTAACTTCAACAATTATAATCAAGAATAAACAAAAGAAAGATCCACCACCAAAAATTAATAGAATGGATAAATTTGATTGTTTATTTACCTCGTCATGTTTTGATCTAATGGAATCAAGTTATTCCTACAAAATAACATAAAATGATCACATTCCAAGAACGTTTAATGGAATTGATCATTTAAATTCACCCTAAATTAATTTAAATAAGAGATAGCATGGGATGGCCAAATATTAAAACAATATTGGGTAAAGTAAAAGATGCAAAAAAAATGTATGGCTGAATTGTACCTTGATAATAATTAGACAAAGCCATTTCATTGGAACTCCTTGTTATCAAATTTTTCTCAGGATAAATTCCATAAATTATGCAATAGCGGATATGATTTTTCTGTGTCTTAACCGTGCTATGTAGTTTCAAATATGAACAACGTAACTGTACTACATCGGGACAAAATGAATCTTCTTTTAGAAATTCACAAACTGGAAGCAAATTTTTGAACATAATGCATCACACAAACTAGCAAGAAATTGTGCAGTTGTATATATACTAGAAGACTAGATAATTTTAACATAAAATGGCATTGCCAGTGACAAAAACCTTGATGCATGCCAATGCCATATAACAAATAAAAAATTACCAAACTATGTTTTAAGAGAAAAATGATATCTGCATGGGCATGTCTGTAAACGATGAAGCAAATTAGTAATTACGAATAAGCGCAATGAAAGAAGTACCTTGGTGCATAAAGTTGAGTTTTTATATTATTAGGCATTAGCATAGTGCAGGGTTGAAAAATAACAGAAATATGCCCTCCATAAATATAGGAAGCCGAATCTACAGCTATAAACTATGATTAGAGAAGAACGGGACTACAATTTATATTTTCCGATGATAAATACTATTGAGAGTTTAGTAGCTTGCTGCAACTTGACAAAATTTACTCCGGCCAACAAGAGGCATTAGAAGAAACATAGATGAAACAGGGAAAAACATAAATGCTAAGATTGACAATTGGGACATTGGAAACCTGTCCAACATATTGAAACCCTAGTCTCTAGCTATGTCAGCTATTTGCTAAACTCTACAGCACAGTCCACCACTGTATTTACAAAAAAAATCCAGATTTTTCATATGCATGAAAGTAAAGTTGCTGCCCAATACTAGCAAGCGCTTGAAAGTTGCACCAAATATTGCTAAACAAGTAACATAATTATGCAAATTAATGAAATAAGATATCCTTATAAACCATGCAATTCAAGCCAGTTTACTTCAGAATGGAACAAGAGAAAACGCGGAAAAAAAAAATGCAGACATCTTTAAAGAGAATTCAAAATATTCCAAATCAACCTTGACTTTGAAACAGATAGCCTCAGACGGAAGTTGTCATGAATTGGTATCAGCCAAACAGAAACTGTACAAAAAAGAGGTGTTTGGGCTGGCATGTCAAGATTTGCCATGTTTATTGACATATCCCTGCACAAAGTAAAATATATATCTATTCTGTCAAATCAAACAGAGGACAAACAAGAAAGTCCATGTACTTCCATTGACAAATAACAAAAACTGTGCAAAAAAGGACACTTACATGGACTAACTTTGCAATTTTTGGCCGACATAAAGAAATATATTGCTTAGCAGTATCTTCAGTGGTCGGAATTTGGCGTGGCTCTAAAGTGCTAATAACCTTGTCAACTGATTTTTTAACTATCAATATATGTGCATCCTTGCTGAGACGACCTTCATGCCAAAATGGTTTTAGCAACTCTTTCACAAGATCAACAAGGACTGCATGGAAAATTTTCAGCGTCTTTGTTTCTTTGAGTACACTGCCATCTGTCTGAAAGTCAACCTCCATTTCATGAAATTTATTATCCTTTGCTACTCTATTTTTTTTGTGCTCTGATTCATCACTATGATGCCTAGCATCATGCTCAGTCCGTTTTTTCAGTGTTTCTATCCTATCTTCAACACCAAAGGCATGTTGTTCCACACCTATGTCACCATTTTGGTAGTTTGCACAAGTTCCTGATGTTATCTCTGCTTTGGTTGCAAGACAATCTTTCCCGCGAGGAACAGAACTTCTGTTTGGCTCATTTTCATAAAACTTATGATGGGAAGATACAGAACTTTTATCATCATTAACATCAGACATGTGTTTCCCAACTGCAGCAGAATCATCGTATGTCTGAACTTGTGATGAAGCCTGAACAGATGACCCTCGAATTAGAAGGGAAGCTTTCAGGGACCCATCTCCAATATTTGGTATCTCAATGCTATCACGAAGAGGGTCATAAAGATCTCTGGGGGATGATACATTCATAGAAGTGATAAAAAAGGATGGTCGAAATGGAACAGAAGGTTCCCAATTAGAACGGGTTTTCAGTGTATATCCATTAGCATGTGGTGCAACCCTAGATGAACCAACTGGATGAAAATCTTCCCGATCTGAAGAGAAAGAGGATTTATGGGCGTGAGAGTCCAGAGCACTTGCACCTAAAGGTGAACTAAAATCTCTTGTCGATGTGTATCCTCTGTACATATGATGGTTTCGAATGGCAATCATTTCCTCTGCACGGGATGAATATAAGGAAAGATTTGAGCTGAAATAATTGTTTGATGTATTAAATGCAGATTTATTCTCTGGAAACAAGCTGTCCCTCATCGGAAACTTCTCTTTTTCATGAGATGGATGCCAACTTGGACTTGCTTCTTCCTCGTTCTGCATGCTCATTTGCAAAGGAAATTCAGAAGTGTGTGAAGTTATACTTCTATGAAAAGCAGTAAATGGAACTGGAGTACTAACCGTTCTTGACCTGTCAGCATTTTCCTTAACACCTGTTACAGGGAAATGCCTTTATTAGAAATATGCACAAAGGGGATACCTGAAGAGATTGACCAAACAAGTTATTTGATATACCTTTTTCCAATTTCAATTCTCTCTTCTGATGTGCAGTAACTACGTTTCCTTCAGCCCCCTGGTCGGTATTATTCACACTATCTTTTACATGAAGGAAGCTACAAGAACTACCTCGGATGCACCAACCTTTAGCAAAAAAAGCACATATAATTGCAGGTCTTTTGTTTCCATCTTTAATCTCAGCACTGGGAGACAGACTTCTAGTCCTGCTATCAGGAGGAGTTAATCAGAAAAACATAATGATAGAGACATGTGGACTAATTTATGTAGTCAGGGGACAAGAAGCTACTTCTGAAAGAGAAAGCATGCAGTGTAAATTAAATTTTGGTCATCTTGTAAATAAACTTGAAAGAACATACTGAACTACCATGACCCGACCTTGATGGCTTTTGTTTCACATCAACCCTTGACTCCATCTCTGACTGCATAACTTCCTCCTTAGAGTTCTGACCACCATCAGCATCCTCAACAAAATTATCTCTCAGTATGATTCCAGTAACCACATCTTTTCCCGTATCACTGGATGACTTGGTGGCCCTAGAATCAATGTTTTTAACATCAGATAAAGAAGCTTTGCTATTGCAATCTGGTTCACTGCATCCTTCAGAGGTTTTCCTCTGAAGATGTCCAGAATTTTCAACATCAACATTTAGGCCTTGATTTTTCCCATCTTCAGCAGAAATCAAGTTTTCGCTTGATTTTGGAGGACTAGAAACCTTTTGTTTCAGGGGATAATCTTCATTTTTCAATGTCAATTCCTCATGCAATGGAACAGATGCTTTACTCATGGCATCATTCTCTTCCATATAATGTGATGGCCGTATTACTTCAGGGTTCTTGAGCACATAGGAAATTGACCCCAAGTTCTCCTCTTTCACATCAAGCTCCATATGTTGGCTTGAATCTACAATAGAAGATAAGAAATAAATTATGAATTTAGAAAAAGAATCCTCTTTAAATCATTTCACAGACAATAGACGGAAGTGGATTACCTCTCACAAGATAAACTATAAAAATATTGGTTTCAAAGAAACAAAGTTGTCAAACTCAAGTCCAAGTAAACTCATAAAATCTCCATAGACTTCACTCATAAATTTTTGGGTCTACAAGTTTACTCAATACAAAAAGTGATGTTTAAAACACATATCACAGTATGTAAACACAATTTATGATGTCAGCAGCAAGTATTCAACATTCGAACTTCGTAATAAAGTAAATCACGGTAATAAAATAATAAAATTCAGACCAGACCAACATCACAATTCAAAAATGATGGAAAAAATCATAAAGCACAAGATAGGTTCACAACTAAGCATGTAAAAACAGCATGACAAGTTTAGTACTGATGAACAATTGACAATGACAACATTCAAAATTACTAAAGATTGAGGGATTGGATTCCACTCATTGGAGCTGGATTCAACTGAATAAAGCTAGGTTTCAACTCGTCAGAGTTGGGTTCTTTCACCGCATTGACCTATCAGGTTCATTTCAAACTTGCAACGATGAATTTATGTGTCTTCTGGTCTATGATTTCGTTCATTATGAGAACTATGTGGTTGAGCTTCAATGCAGGGTTGTCCCACCTCCTTCACAAAGTTGAATGCTAGATACATCTATGGAGTCAGATGATACAGAAGTTTGGCACTGGCAGCCTCTTAGACTCTTTGGGTTCAATCCCTTCTATATGAGCTGCAAAAGAGTTATATTCCCTTTCTGTGAGCCACTACAGGGTTGAATTTTCCTGGTCCAAGGGTTGAGTTGTTGCAATTAGGAGAAACTACACATGCTGATCCAAAGGCATAACCAGGATATATTCAATACCTATCAATATTCAATACTATGAACAAATAAAGGGGTTTGAAGGAAACCATGGTGCAACGGTTGCAGCTGTTGCGACTCTCAATACAGAGTCAAAACCAGGTCATGAAATTTATTAAGGAAAACAAATGTGCAAGTAAAGGATCAAATCAAGAATAAAAAGCATAACTAATAATTTAATGAATTGGAAAACCTTTGCTACGTTTATCTGCATCAGGCAGAGAATCTGGAACCTCATCTTTCTCTTTATCTTTCTCCTCTACAACTGTTTCTTGTTCTTCCTCCACTTCCATGTCTATTGCTTCTTCGTTTTCTTCTTCCTCCTCCTCCTTTTCCACCTCTACTGTTTCTACAAAAATAAAATTTAAAAATTCAGACCAAACCAACATCATAATTCAAAAAAGATGGAAAAGTTCATAAAGCACAAGATAGGTTCACAACTGAACATGTAAAAAGAGCATGACAAGTTAGAACTAATGGACAACTGACAATCAGAACATTCAAAATTATTACAGATCGAGGGATTGGATTCAACTCATTGGAGCTGGATTCAATTGAATAATGCTAGGTTTCAACTCATAAGAGTTGGGTTCTTTCACCACATTGACCTATCGGGTTCATTTCAAATTTGCAACGATGAATTTATTTTTGTTTTCTGGTCAATAATTTCGTCAATGATGAGAACTACGCGGTTGAGCCTCGATGCAGCGTTGTTGACCTCCTTTACAGATGGGTTCAAGTTGACTATTAGATACATCTATGGAGTCAGAAGCTACAGAAGTTTGGCATTGGCAGCCTCTTGGGCTTTGTTTGCAAGTTTGGAGGGAAAGGGAGGGGAGGGCTTTGGGGGGTTAATTTTTCTTCATAATACAATTACAAAACTCTCCTCATTTGAGGGAACACAAAAATTGTATTGGAGGAGGGGTTTGGGGGGTTTTGGAGGGTTTGTATGAATTCTTCAAATTTAATTTGTTGTAATAATATTCTTAAAATTAAAAATATAGTAAGCATTAATTTATCATTCTCTAAAAAACTACTCTTTTAAAAAACGTGAAATATTTCTCCATTTTCTCCCATATTTCCCAACCCCCAAAGCCCTCCCTTCCCCTCCCCTCCCCTCCAAACTCCCAAACAAAGCCTTAGACTATCTGGGTTCAATCCCTTCTATATGAGCTGTCAAAGAGTTGTATCACCTTTCTTTGAGCCACTACAATGTTGAATTGCCAAGTTTAAAGGGTTGAGTTGTTGCAATTATGCACATGCTGATCCTAAGGCAAAACCAGGATATATTCAATACCTGTCAATATTGAGGAAAGCACAGTGCAGCTGTTGCAGCTAATACGACTCAAAAAACAGTATCAAAACTAGGTCACGAAATTTATTTAGGAAAGCAAATGTGCAAGTAGTGGATCAAGTCAAGAATAAAAAGCATGACTGATAATTAATTAGTGAATAGAAAAACCTTTGCTATGTTTATCCGCATCGGGAAGAGAATTTGGAACCTTATATTTGTCTTTATCTTTCTCCTCTACTACTATTTTTTCTTGTTTTTCCTCATTCTCCATCTCCTCTTCCTCTTCCTCTTCTTCTTCTTCTTCTTCTTCCTCCTCCTCCTCCTCTTCCTCCTCTTCCACCTTTATTGTTTCTACAAAAATAAAATTAAAAAAATCAGACCTGACCAACATCACAATTCAAAAATGATGAAAAATCCATAAAGCACGAGATAGGTTCATGGATAAACATGTAAAAAGAGCATGATGAGTTTAGAACTGAAGGACAGATTGACAATCACAACATTCAAAATTACTAAAGATTGAAGGATTGGTTCCACTCATTGGGAGCTGGATTCAACTGAATAAAGTTGTGTTTATTCTCATCAGAGTTAGTTAGGTTCTTGCACCACATTGACCTATTAGGTTCACTGCAAACTTGCAACGATGAATTTATCCGTGTTTTCTAGTCTATAACTTCGTTAATAATGAGAACTACGCGGTTGAGCCTCGACGCAGCGTTGTTCATCTCTTTTACAGATGGATTCAAGTTGGATGTTAGATGCACATACGAAGTCGGACACTACAGAAGTTTGGCAGTTGCAGCCTCTGAGGTTCTTCCAATTCAGCCCCTACTATATGAGCTGCAAAAGAATTGTATCGCCTTATTTCGAGCTACTACAGGGTTGACTTTACCTAGTTCAAGGATGAAGTATAGCAATTAGCAACACCTAGAGTTGGTGCAATTAGAAGAAACTAAACAAGTTGATCCTTACGCAAATCCAGGATATAGGGTCCCTTTGGATTGGCTTATTGTTGATCTTATGCAAATAAATAAGCTTTTATGTTATTATTCATAAGTTTGTTAAAGTAGTTTATGAAACAACGGCTTATGAAGCTACAATTTTTGTTAGTGAGAACTTATGAATTAACATAAAAGCTTATTTATTTGCATAAGCTATTTTTCATAAGCTCAAAAATAAGTCAATCCAAACGGACCCATATTCAACACGGCTATTTCCTATCTTATAAAGGATACCTAATCATTTCACAAAGTCACTCCAGGAGTTTTCATTTCATCATGTTGCTATATAATAATACCTATCAATATTCAATACCATTAACTAATACAAGTGCTTCAAGGGAAACCTTGGTGCAAGGTTCTCGAGCCAGTGTCAAACAAAACCAGATTATGAAATTTATTAAGGAAAACAAATGTGCAAGAATTGGATTAAATCAATCTGGAAAACATAATTAATTAATGATTATATAAAACCTTTGATATGTTCACTCTCTATTGCTTCTTCTTCCTCCTCCTCCTCCTCCTCCTCCTCCTCCTCTTCTTCTTCTTCTTCTTCTTCTTCTCCTCCTCCTTCTTCTTCTTCTTCTTCTTCTTCTTCTTCTTCTTCTTCTTCTTCCTCCTCCTCCTCCTCCTCCTCTTCCTCCTCCTCCACCACTACTACTGTTTCTACTTCCTCCTTCTCCTCAACTTCCTCCTCTTCCTCTTCCTCTTCTTCTTCAACTTCTTCCTCCTCTTCTTCTTCTTGTTCAACTTCTTCCATTTCCTCTTCTTCCTGATCTTCTTCTTCCTCTTCTACTTCAACTTCTTCGTATTCTTCTTCTTCATCATCATCATCATCATCATCTTCCTCTTCTTCTTGAAGTGATGGATCATCTTCTACCGAAGAGTCTGAATTTGGCATTGCAATTGCAGAAATCGAAAGAGAGGGTTGCGGAAAACAAGCCCCAAATCGAAGAAATGCAATAACCCCAAATCGAAAGAATGAGAGGGTTGAAGAAGTTCTAACAGAACAGAATAGAACCCTGTTTTGTTTCGCCCCAAACCCAACACAACAACTTAATGAATCAAATCAATCAATTCGAGGACATTACTCAGCTGCCTGACATCAGAATCCCTGTTGGACATGTGGCCCCACCCACAACTACGTGTTTCTCCAACCTGTCACTTCCAAGCCCACATCACCTTTCTATCTTTCAACTTTGAAGCAATTGTTATTCTCACCGTATTTAATATCAATTTTAAACCTCCCTTCATAAATCTTGACCAAAATACCCTTCTAACTTTTTGTTTTTTAGTTACCTATTATATTATGGCTTAGTTGCAGTTTTAACCCCTAACTTTCTCAAAGTTGCGATTTTGACCCCTAAGAAAAAAACAACAAAATAGCCCCCTAAGTTTTGCACATGTGGCAGTTTTGGCCCCCAAGGATGATATTGATTCGGTCTACGCTGACGTGGCACCCTAAGTGAGGTGCCACGTGTTATTTTTTTAATTTTTTTTTACCTTGGGGGGCCAAAACTGTTACAATTGCAATATTTAGGGGGTTGTTTTGTAGTTTTTTTCTTAGGGGGTCAAAATCGCAACTTTGGGAAAGTTAGGGGGCTAAAACTGCAATTAAGCCTTATATTATAGGTATGAAGTTTTCACTCTTGTTAGTGGTGATTAATCTTCGTCGGAGAACTATGAGAAACGTAAGGAATTCAAATCTCTTACTACCTGGATTAATGCATTGTTGGTAATATCCTTCTATCTTTAATTCTTCAAAAAAATATCCTTCAATCTTTAACCTAGGAATGTTTATAATGCATTATTCAATATTCTCGTTCTCGTCTTTTTCTTCGTTTTATTGTCTTCCACTATCATTTTCTTACATTCACTTCACTCAAGACTTCCCCCGTCATTCAATCATTCCGCATTGTCTTTGTTGTCAGTCGTCGTTGGATAAGCTTCAACTCGTTTATGTTTTCATAATTTCATTGAATATTAATTTCAAACATTGAGAAATGTAATCTTTCCTAGTCTCTTTTATATACATTGCATGGATCCTGAAATTCAAAAACACCTAAGATTCAATAATCTACAAAGAAAGAAAAAACAAGCGTAAAAGAGTGACATCTAAAATGAACTTTCGTAAATTTGTGGGCGCACATCATTTGTGCATAAAAAAGGTCTCACCCATTGTATGAAGCTCCATAAAAATAAAAATAAAAATAAACTACACTTACACCCACTATCACGGGTGCTTCATAATCGTAATAGTCTCAACTGAATTCAATAATCACATAATTGAAACTCATAAAAAGATATAATTTATATAAAACATATAATTGGCAATTATATTTTAACTTATGGCAACATTATAATTTGCTGGTATATTTCTCGATGAATCAATTGAATGAAAAACAACGGTGAAAGTATAAAAGAAAAAATGTATATAAAATGAAGCTATGTGCGCCTCCATATTCTATATGTGCACGTGAGATTAGAGAAATGGGTATAAGTAGTCACCTTCCAACCCGATTTCTATGATTCAGGTCATTCTAACCTAGTTTTAAATCCAAATTCCATGCGCAACAACTTTGTGAGTATCGATATATAATAAAAGGAGCAAACAAAATAATAATGTAAATCTCATTATGGCTTAGAATTTTTTTATTTTGTTTAAAGAAAATAAAGGAAAGAAATTTGAGAAATAAAAATTGAAAATACAATTCATCATTGAACCAATTTGATGGTTAATCAATTATCTCAATATTAAAACATAGCATACACATGATCATCGTGTAATCAGAAGCGTAACCAGAAAATAACAATACAGGCAAAATCAAATTAACATATAAATTAGGCTTTAATATGTGTTTCGTCTTTGCAATCAGGGTCATTTAAAAATTGGTCCCTGTAATCGTTAATTCTGGCAAATTACCCTTGCATTGTTTGATCATTTAAAATTTCGTCCTTTGACCAACTTAATCACTGTCACGTCATCAAATTAGCAAAATGGCATGGGAATGGATAAAAATACCCTCATCATCCTTCTTCTTCCTTTGAATTGTTCATCTTCTTCAATTTTCGAGAAACAAACCATGAATCCAACCAAAAAAATTTCCAGCAAGAACAATCAAACACGTAAACACCAACTTTTTTTTGAATCCGAATCCACCACTTTCAACATCAGAAATTTGAAATCCCCAACACATACTCAAACCGAACTCTCCACATCCAACATAACCCATTTTCGATTTCTTTCCCTCAACAACAAAAAAGTTTCGAAAATCTTAAAGTATAACATCTTTTTTTTTTCCTTTTCAAAACCACACGAATTCGAATTCCAGCAAAAACCATCAAATTCGAATTCCAAAAACCACAATCAGCTTCAAATCATCACCATAAAACATCAACACAAAAACAAAGTGAGAGGGAAAAACTTGGATTTACCTGTCTCTGTGTATAAGTGTGAGTGTGTCTATGTGAGTAGCGAAATTTTACAGTGGAAGAAGATAACACAGAGAACATGGAACAATAACTTGGCCATCATTTCAAATTTAATTGAGTGGAGGATATGTAAGATTGTCCTCTGATGCATGATATTGTTCCATAAAATGGTATTTGCCATTAATTGTTAGAACAAAAAAAAAAAAAACTTTCGACTGATTTCATTTGTGTTGATTATGATTATAAATATTCCAAAGTTTTATGATTGGTTTAGATACAACTGAAGTCATACAATGACAGTGATTAAGTGGGAAGATAGACGAAATTTTAAATAATTAAACAATGCAAGAGTAATTTTATCAGAATTAACGATTACAGAAACCAATCTTTACAAGGACGAAATACATATTATAGCCTATATATTAATCAAATGTGTGTATGAATATGTTACCAATTACAAAGTGAAAAAAACAATCACAATAGGATTATAATCTCGATCCGATACCAATTGATAAAATAAAAATCAATAAAATAAGATATAATATTAAATTGTAACGCAAACATGTAATAATTACGACTATACAAACATCATAGTTTAGAAATACCTGAATATTTGTAAAAAAAAAAAAAAAAAACCTAAAT
>Ga0228711_1006366_pt1 | contig 17571 bp, 10 predicted proteins | sample MedpolnodulmetaG_2_FD_177996 | JGI IMG/M metagenome (GOLD analysis project Ga0228711, IMG submission 177996) | Root nodule microbial communities from Medicago polymorpha collected in Santa Monica, California, United States - brown nodules | ecosystem: Host-associated > Plants > Roots > Nodule...
GAATTTGAAAAGAGAAGAATGATGACTGACCTTTCAGATTACCCTGGAACAGGACCAAATCATCATCATGACCCAAAATCCCCTGGAAAAGCTTAACTTCTTAATTTTCTACCTTTTAGAAAATGAAGGACTCTTAATAGTTTGGATTGCCCTAGTTTTCCATAAGTTGAGTCATTAGAGTTTGCTATTAATTAAGTCAATGGTCTATTAGTACTAGAATCACATGTCTTCTTAGTATATCTCAACTTAGAGCATGTTTATTTGAAAAAATAACACATTAGTTGAAAAGAAAAAAATTAAATAAAAAAAGAAAAATTTAAGAGCTAAAAGAGAGAAACTTATTCATGTATAATTAATATATGGTTTTGAATTAGAGACCAATGAAGACAATCAAAGGGGACGTGTGATTTCAAACATAAGTGTTGTATCATTTTTAGTATGTCTTGTAAGGGATTGGTGTTGTGAGATGCATTATTAAATAACATATATTTGATTCTATAAATTAAGTTGTATTTGATTCTGAGTCTTGGTAGTTGATTTGGTACATTGATGTTCATCCCATCTACACTATAATTTGTAGCCGTAATTTTCCAAGGTTATATGTAAATTAAGTTGACCGGTTATATTTGATTCTGATTTTTAATATTGTAACATGTATAGAGGTCAAATTACAACGATTGTAATATTTAAGGACGAAGCCAATCCTTTCGGGCTTAAGCCTTCTTACCAAGTGATGACGTTTGTTGTTTGGTTTAGAGTGATGTTCTTTTTTTGGTTTGGGTGGTTTTTTCGGGTATTTTGGATGACTAGTGAGAGATGGGTGTTTATGGACTTTGTTTTCAGTAGTAGCTTTGCAACATAGATTTGATTTAGGCGTTGATGTTGGTGGTTGTTTGTTATTGGTGTTGAGGGTATTAGCGCAGCTGTTGGTTTCTTGTTGTGCAAGCAAACTGGAATTAAGGTTTTAATGGAGAAGATGTTGATGGTTATGGTAGTAGAGTTTGTTGAGAGAGAATAGTATATTGAAAGTTGTATTCACATTATTGAAATTTAGTTACAAGCATTTATATATATACAATGACTTAGAGAGCAAGTCTCTTGTAACTAACTAACAAACTTATCCAAAACAAACTAATCTCTTAAGTGTTTGTTAATCATGATTATGGATTAAAACACACAAACTAATACACCCCTCTTAATCCATAATCCTAACATTCTGTGAGACCTAACTTGTCCCTTAAGAAAGTAAATCTGTCAATCTTCATAACCTTTGTGAAGCCATCTACTGGCTGTGTTTCATTAGGACAATACACCACTTCAACCATGCCCTTTGTCACTTGTTCTCTTATAAAGTGAAATATGGTTTCTATATGCTTGCTCTTGCCATGTGCTATTGGATTCTTGGCCAAATTTATAGCTGATCTGTTGTCAATCTTCAGCTTCAGTGGTTTCTTTACTTCACAATTAAGCCCCTTCATTACATTGTCAAGCCAAATTGCTTTACATGCTGCAAATGTACTTGCAATGTACTCTGCTTCACATTAAGATAGAGCAGGTAACTGGCCGCTTCTTAGTGCACCATGAGATTGCAGCACCATTGAACTTGAATAGGTAGCCATAAGTGTTTCTCCTATCAATTCTATCTCCACACCAGTCTGAATCAGAGTATCCCTCTAGCTCAGCTTCTCCTTCATTGTTAGCAACTAGAAATATCAAGCCAAACTTCAGGGTACCTTTCACATACCTCAGTATTCTTTTAGCTGCAGTGAGATGATACTTTCTCTGATAATTCATGAATCTACTGATGATACTTACTGCAAAGCATATATCTGGCCTGCTATTGCATGAGTACCTCAGTGATCACACTATTTGTTTGAATTCAGTAGGTTCAACCTTTTCTTCATTACTACATTCATCCAATTTAGCATTTGTTTCTGATGGATTTGTTGCAATATTGCAATCAGTCATTTGAAACCTTTCAAGCAGTTTTCCAACGTACTTCTGTTGATGCATCACTATGCCTGCTTTGCTAGTTTTGAATTCCAATCCAAACAGTGGATTGGATCAGGATATGATAGTTTTATCATATCCTATCTCCTTATCATGTGCACCAAACAGGCCCTAAGTGTTTGTTAATCATGATTATGGATTAAAACACACAAACTAATAGAAGGTAGGTCTTGGTTAAGTGGTGGGTGCTTTGGTGTCTTTATTGGTGTTTATTTTAGGTGTTCCGCTTATGTACGACACCTCTATTTTGTAGTTTTTAGATAATCGATCTATATTTGTCTTGTGCAGAGACTAAATTTTTTAATAAAATTTGCTGTTAAAAATAAAAGTGTGCAAGAGTAGTTTGATATCATATGTAATATAAAGCGTCATTGAAAAAGTGTGCAAATTTATTTATTTTGGTTTAAAAAAAAGTGTACAAATAAGAACAAATAATATCATAATAAAATATAAGTAGTTAATTTCCTTGATCCATAATTGATCTCATTTGGGATATAGTTTCTTTAACATGATAAAGGCTTATTCCTCTAAAATAGGTGAGACCTTGATAACAATCGACTCTTGCACGACAAGCTTGATGATGGTTTTTAGTGTTGGCCAAACCCTAAATTACAAGAGCAGGGAAAGTCACTTGATACAAACTCAACACAAAAACTATAACACAATTATTTTATTTTATTTTTGACAAAAATAAAATGATATTCATTCATTCAAATTGGTAGATTACATCAGAATCAACATCCTTAAAAACGTAAAGGATGAATTTGCGAACAAACTCACATCACCCCAAGTTAATAGCATATAACGGCAAAGTGCCTACAAAAAATATGATGAAATCTAAATCACCAGAATACTCATGCTTCCGGATCTGCAACATTGGCGTCCAAATCATTGATTGAATCTGTGATTGACTGAAGCTGATCTTTCAATATGAAACAAACGAACACCGCAACTAGACGCGTAATCAAACAACACCGTACAAGACGACGAATAACACAACGCCGCACTCAGACAACGAAATCACGAAAAAACACAAAATAAAACACTTGATATATGTGAAAATCACTTATTTGGATTGAAAGAATAGGGAAAAAGGATGTAGATGGGGTGATTCTAGGTCAAAAAATGACCTAAAACCACCCCTCCTCGACGAGTGAAAGCGAAAGAAAACTTAGAGAGAAGTTAGAGTTTCTCTCACTAAAAAACTAGGACCGGCTGCATTGACAAATATTAATAATATTTTATTAAGAAATATTTTTATTGTAAATTTTATATTATAATATTTTATAATACATTATTAAGGAGGAGAAAGGGGTATTGGTCCAGTTTTATTATTGGAAAAAGAATGACAAGTGTTCGTTTCACACATAGATATATTGTTAGTTCTTAGTAATATATTTCCAAACAAAATGTGCATTGATAGACAATTTCGACAAGTGTATCAAATTCTTCTCAAGTAATAAAATGATAAATAAGATCGTCCTTATAGGGATTGTCGTTTCAACTCAGCACTGATTAGAACATAAAATGAAAACGATAAAATAAATAAAGCGAGTAAATTAATGGGGGAGTTTGCAAGTTTTATTTGATTGCGCAAAGCAGTCGTGGGTCAGTAATCTGACTTGATTGCAGAATGTTAGTGGCGGTTAGAATTCTTTGAATCCCCTGTATTTATCAAGATATAATTATCAATATTAGCCTCTGTCACTACCTAAGTGCCTAAACTAGGGTTGCACTCCAGAGGAAACAAATCATACGCACACAGTAAACTAAATAGTGAACATAAAATAACTAAATAAACGACATTTAATTAAATAATTATCCAACAAGATAAATTAAGGTTAATCTTAGAACCCTAGCGTAAAAAGTATTAGTTGCTCATGGTAACTAAATAACTAGTTACAAAAGAAATAAAACATACCCTAAAAACTCAGAGAGAGGAGAAAGAAACTCCTCCTGAAAGCTCCTAGAATTTGTCTTCCTCTTGAACTGCTACAGTTCTGAACGAGAAATTATGAATGAGGAAGACGGTATTTATAGGGAAAGTTTCCATCTGGACTTGTGCTAAAAACGAGGGTTTTCTACCACAAAAAGTCACAAAATTGTGACTTTTCCCGCAAGCAACCAAGCGCCTAGCGACCCTACCATGTGCATGTGCCTTGAAGGTCCTGGCACCTAATCCATGCGCCTGGGTGCTTTATGACCGACTATGGGCGCCTAGCGCTCCGTTCCATGTGTTTGGGCGCTTTTGAGTGTGTTCTGGGTGCTGAAATGCATGTTTCTTCGCTTTTTTTTGTGTTTGCTTTAATGTAAGTTGTCTTGGAACTTGGGAACAAAATTCATCCCTTTGTAAAGTCTTCTAAGGCCTTCTTGAAACTTCATTCTTCATCTTGCCAAGGACCACGTAAATCTTCGGATGTCTTTGCTTTGCCGATTTGCATGATTCCTTTGTGAATTACATAAAAAAACACCATAAAATTGCTATGTTTCAGGAAGAACAGAATTACATACTCAAATATAGAAAACATTACAAATGCCCCGAAATCATTTCTATAATACTCCTTTGTTTTGATGGTAAAACCTATTGAAAATGACTGAAAAACATGCTAAGAATAACGTGAGATGACTTGTCATCAGCATGTGTACCATATAGTTCACAAGTAATAAAGTGAGAAGTAAGATAATCTCAACATGGATTGTCATTTCAACTCTGCAAATAACGTTATTTATCAGAACATAAAATAAAAACAATAAAATAATCAGAGCGAGTAAATTGAGGGGGGTGCAACTTTTATTTGATTGCGCAAAGCAATATTATGTTAGTAACTTAGTTTGATTGTCTAACGTTAGCGGTGGTTAGGATTCTCCGAAACCCATCTATTTACTTGTTGGATTAAGGAGGAACGAACATTAAATTTTAAGACAAAAGTTCTATTTAAGTGATGAGATTGTGAGGAAGTATGTCCCACCAATTGTGGAGTTTCACTCATAGTAGACCTAAAGAACACAATTAATGAGAAATAAAATTAAAATTAAAAGGGTGCACCAACTATGAATTTGAGTTATACAATACTTGTGCATGAAGGCCATCTGGTACATCAGGGGCACCGACTTCTTTTAATTTATGGGTCCCACAAAATACATAGGTAACCCTCAAATTTACATCTTAATCAAACCCCTCCTTACATTGAGTAAAAATAGGTAGCACTTAGGTGACATAGAATTGGGTGACATTGGTCAGTCACAATGTCAGTCACAATGCTTGTGTTTCTTATAAGGAAATGGACAACCAATGAGGATATGTATGTAAAATATTTATTCATTTCTTATTCTCTGTTTATATCTTTTTCCTTTCTTTGGATTTTTTTTTTAAGAAATAGAATAGAATTAAATTACATTAACTGTACTGTTAAATTATTGGTAGTTTTAGAGATACTCTTATAAAAAAATTCTCGTCGATATAAAGGTTTTATTAGTGTTGAAAGGGGATGAGTGATTAATTTTAATTTGTAAATTTATATAGAGAACTTGTGAAATTGGTGAAGCAACATGGGCCCAAAAAATGGCCTCAAATTGCAAGGTCAATGAAGGGAGGAAGGGATTCAAGACAGTGTCGTGAAAGATGGCTCAATCATCTCCGTCCAAACATCAAGGTTTATATTTCCTATTCGTTGCCTTAAAAAAATCTAATTTTATTAATATCATTTTTCTATGTATCCCTTGTTACATATATATATATATATATATATATATATATATATATATATATATATATATATATATATATATATGACCATTAAAATAAAGGAATATTAAGTACTTGTAATTACAAATTCGTATATAGGTTAATTAATTGATAAAATAAAATTTAAAAACCACCAAGGTCTTAAGAGAGTTCATGACACTCTTCAAGAAAAGAACCTCAATTTTTCTCTAAAATTTATTTATTTTGAAAGGATGGGAAACAATTTTAAAATCTTTAGTTATATTATTTTGATGGATTAATTATGAAAATGGTTCCTATCAATAAGGGTTGCTTGAATTTCAAATCATTTTTAATCTGTTCCCATAACCGTTTGTTTTGCTAAAGTGGCACATTTGTTATGACGTATGGTTGACTAGAGTTTTGACATGGTAACTCATCAAGTATACTACGACAATGACACAATTACCCTCGTTCTTCATTTTTAATTGTATGATAAGAACACAAAATGAATCGGGAACTTAATGACACAATAAATAGAAAATGGATGCTTCCTTCAAAACCTGATTCCTAATTCATTTTATTTATTTCTTTGTCATAAATTGTTTTACATTTTTATTAAATCAAAAAAACTAAGAATAATGGTAATTGTTTAATTACTATAGTATATTAGATGAATCAATATGTCTTAATCTACTAGTCAGTAGTGACATGTCGTCGCAAATGTGTCATTTTAGTAAAATAATCAACTGAAGGACCAAATTTAAAATGATTTGAAATTGCAAATTCAAATTTAAATGATTTGGATTTACAGGGTGAAATTCAAGTGACCCTATTTACGAACACCATTTGCATGATCAAACATATCTTTAATTATATTTGTGAACAATGTATGTACAAACATTTGAATCAATTTACTATAACAAAAGGTGTAACTATTATCGGTTAGTTTGTAATTGAGTCCATAAACATGATATCTCTGATTTTGAGAAATACAAATCTACCTGTAAGTGTGACATAAGTGTTAAATACTTTAGTCCGTTAATTATTATGTTATGGATTTCATCCCTTACTAATTCATATAAAAGACTACTATGGACATTCATTTCCATTTGTATTCATTTTCTTTTTTCACAGATTTCCCTTTTTATTCATATTTCATTATTTTATTTTTTTTGAGGGAATATTACATTATTTCTATAATACATTAAATTTTCAAAATAAGTGTGTGTGTATATATATATATTAATTTTCTCAGGCAATGTTTTTATGAGTAAATATTTTTTTAGGTTGTTTCTTAAACACAACTTAGTTGGTAGTTGCAATGACAATATTACACGGGGGTTGGAGTTCAAAACTCAAACTCTACTTCTACACATTTCAAATGTGTAAACTCTATCCACTATGTTAGTTGACCAAATATTTTTTTTAGTTTAGCTATTTAGTTGATTATAATAGTTTATGAAGTTACTATAGCAAGCTTAATATTTAAAACTACATTGGATTTTTTTTTTCTATAATGAAATTTTACATAAACTTTAAAATACTATTAATAAAAAAAAAATATACATGAAATCATTATATTTTTAGACAACGTTATCTAAACGTGGAATGCATTTAAAATTTTTGTGTTGTTAACTTACAATCATTATTTCTTCTGAAAATACTCTAAATTGATATAATTGATTTGTATGTGTTTATAAGCAATATAATATGATATTTCGTTCACTTTTGTTACTTATCTTTTTAAACTGGAGCATACTAATTATTTAGTGCTAGAACAAAGTAAGCATGAAAGTGCAATCTCAATTCAAATATACTCTAATTAAAATTTGTACTCACTTTTTTCTCTTTCTTGTTTCCTATTGATGTAGAAGGGTTCATGGACCCTTGAAGAAGATATGATACTGATAAAATTTCATTGGAACTCCACCAAACAACGCCAAATCATCAAGATGTTGATGAAGCGTAATCGCAATATCACTAATAAAAAAGATGGGTCGTTGCTTTATGAATACATAAAAATGGTCACCTCAGCTGAAAAAGTTGCAAAAGAATTGAAGAAAAATATAATTGAGATGAAGATAAAGATGTTGGGTGAAGGTAGTGAAAATCTAGCTCGTTTGCTAAATGCAGAGTAGTAAATTATATTTTATAAATAAATTATCATTTATTTATTGCAATGTCGGGATTCCATTATGTCATGTTGTGTTGGATTATTATTATTGTTATTTCTCTTTCAATTGGTTATCTCCATATATTATTTGAGGCATATCGGCATCAAATATGAATACCTCTCGCAGTTGCTATTAAAACCTTGATTTGACATGTTATGGAAGTTTAACTCTTTATTCTAGACCCAATCTCTTGTTGTCTTTTTGTTGGATTATGATTTAATTTGTTTCTTATCCTTTCCTAGTAGATTATATTTGATCTGTCTGAAAACATTTTATTTTATATTTGCTTTTGAACTTTAGATAACTAACACATTGGTGCAAGTTCCTGTTTTGCAAGACAGCACCAAGATTTGGTTCAAGAAGTGATTTCAAAAAGGAATCCAAAAGCTCATCAACAAGCGTATCATAAAGTTCTTCATCAAGGTATTAAACAAGTCACCCAATATCAAAGAATCGGCAAGATGCAAATAATCAATTCCTTTGAGCGTTCACCTCCCTCAAACATTGAAACAAACATGCAAATAATCGAACGCTTCTCTTTAAGCCTCCCTTATATCTTTAAAGTCACGTAAATACATATATGGTAGTTATCTATTGGATGTACGTTTTTACTTGTCAAACATACGTCTCAGGAGATAACTCCCAAAAATAAAAAATACACCAGATAGATTACCACTTCATATGTAGTAGGGGGGCCTAAAAAGAAATGTTCTAAATAATCTAGTATTGGGCTTCATTGTCTGGTAAATGGGTCTTAAAAGCCCATAATTAATATGTGGAATCAATGTGAATTTTTTTTCCCACCATACTCACTTCTCGCACACTCTTCAAATTGATCATTTTACATCGTTTGGATTTTATAATCAAAAATGTATTAGATGGTTTTTAAATTATACAATCAGAACTGTGTTTAATCAGTTTTTTCCATTACAATGACATAGATAAAAATGACAAAATTTAAAGAGACATAATATAACATGTTTTATTATTTGATAAAAAATTCATAATATATTTACATTAAAATAATGCTTATTAAAGCATAAAAAATTAGAGGTCTAACGCTAAATTTGTGGCGCACGAAGATGGAGGGAAAAGAAGGAAAAGTGGAAGAAGGTGAATGTGATTAGCAATCACAAATCCAGACGGGTTGCAGATCCAGATGGATCTGTGTTGCAAATTTGAGGAGTGGACCTCCACCTTTCGACCATTCATATAATCCCTACAAGATAACTCATACCTTTGTATGAAAGACCGACAATGAAACATTGACATCATAAACGACTCAAAAGAAAAGTGAGAAATAAAATGATATAGTGTGATCTAGAATTAAAATTTGTGAAGAATTAGTGGGTGTTTATTGGAAAAATGTAAACATAGATTGTAATGACAGTCAAGGGAAGTCCATTGTTGGTCAATCAAAACATATGGAACATGCATGAGACCAGGCAAACTTGTTGAACAAACAACTGTCCAGTTTCTGGAATGATTCAGATTATATATATTGAAACCGTTCTTGGATTTTTTCAGCTTATATAATTCTAAATGTTTTCAGACTATGTTAAGAACATGTGCTTTGTAGAGTTTGGAACGCTTTGAATTATATAATATGAACGAGTCGAGTACAAGATTTTTCTGTGGTCCACGACACACATAAACTTGTATAAATTGGCTTGTTTGATTCATTTGAAAATCACAGCACAAAACGATGAACACTTATCCAGTAGATGTAAACACCAATCTAGTTTTAGTTTACTACAACACGGAAAAATCTAGTTTTAGGGTCCATATTTATGTCACACTTTTTGGCTTGAAGGATCAGCTGAACCAAATTAACGGTCGTGTCAATTAAAGAAACACAAGAGGGATGGATAGTGTTGAGTATCGTTGTTCATCGTTCTACTCAAATGGACGTGTTCGTTTCACCCAAATGAAACACTGGAATGACAATGATGTAAGAACTATCTTCTCTATATTTGGTCAACATTGAACAAAATGATCGATCAAGTTAGACGCTTTCTTGGTCAAATCTTTTCGACATATTCATGAAAGTTTGATTTAGCCCAAGACCTACGAAGAAATTAGGGCTTGCAAGGATACCCTAAATAAAGATTTGAGTTTGGTTGATTCATGATGTTGTGCGTCTTTTAATATGTTGTTTTACGTTATTGAATTATGTTGTTGAAATTTTTGTGGAATGAGAAAATTTGATTATAAGAAGAAAATTATCTCGTGTGTTCCATGCACATATTCTCCAACTAGATTAATTGGGATAATAGTCTTTTTAGTCCTTGAATGGATAAGGAGTAGTCACAATAGTTCCTCAATGTATCAAAATTTTGAAATAGTTCTTGATTGTGCACTATGTTATTCAAAATAGTCTTTTACGTTAAAAGGCTTCGTTAATATTGTCATACTATTTCCTCAATATATTTATTTATTATCATATCAATTCTTGTAAGTATTTTCTTAGTGACACATCAGTCCTGATATAAAAAGGGTTAATGTCAGCATTGAAAGATTATTTCAACGGCATGGACTATTTTAACTTACGAAATGCACAATCAAAAACTATTGTGTAACTTAGTACATTGATGGAATATTATGACTACTTCTTACTATTCAGAAATTAAAATAACCATTATCCCAAGATTAATTACTACCAAGTAAAATTTTCGTACCTATATCATTGTAAAAAAAAGAAATGTAATCGTAATATTTTAAATTGCAAGTTGCGATGCAAATTGGGAACTTAATGGTATATGTACATCAGTACAAAAAGTCAAATACCAGTTAGCAAGTAAGAATGAAACTTCATGAAGAAACACTAACCAGAAACATCAATGACAGTAACAACACCACTTGCCGAACAACCGAACACAAACAAATTGCGTGTAAAAGGAATTATTCTCAAAAAGTTCATAACAATGACTAATTTAGAATCTCTTTGCGGTTCAAATGACGTGATTGTTTGGCAAGTTTTGGATGGAGAAACACGTGGCCATTCTTAGTTTGACATATTCAATGCAAACACTATTGTTTTTTTTAGGACTGTTGAATTAGATTCTGTCTTTCTAAGTCATTTTCAACTTAATCTCTAAATTTATTAATATTTTAAATTAGTCCTTATCTTTGTAAAAAAAATTCAATTAAGCTATCGTCTTTATGTTTTTGTCACATGACGAGGGACCTAATTGAGAAACTTTTGACAAAAATAATGACTAGTTGAATATCAATAGAGTCGGGAATTAAGTTGAGAGTGGTTACAAAGATAAAGTCTAATTTGATGATGTACTCTTGTTTTATCGACAAAATTGTCATTTATACACATAAGTAAAGAATGTAAAATTTCGAATATCGATCACGATGTCTGATTTAACAATTTTGATATTTTTTTTTAAGGAAGAAATTCATTTCATTTCATTAGTTAAAATGTGCCAAATACATGTTGGTACATCATCAATAGTATGGAGGCTAGGATTAGATAGGGCTGCCTGAGCTAACTCATGAGCTACCATATTTGCTTGCCTCCTGTTGAACTCGAAATGAGAGTTCTGAAATCTATCCTCTAACAACTGTTTACAAGTAGAAATGATACATCCAAATTTGCTACTATCATCTATACTAGAGTTGACACAATCAACAACTCTTTTACAATCAAGTGTGAAGTCGACATTATCAAATTGTTGGTTAGAGATCCAATCCAAAGCTATGTGCAACCCAACAGCCTCCCCTACGTCTGTGTCACAAAGAGGGGCGAACCATTCTGTTTTTGCAAGAACAAAGACACCAGCATCATCTCGAAGACACATACCCAAACCAACCATGTTAAGAGAAGTGGAAAAAGATGCATCAATGTTGCATTTAAACCTGTCAGATGTCGGTTTCTTTCAATTTTCCTCTTCTGGCCTTATAGGCCGCGCCTGAGATATGGTGGGTTGAGCGTTGCTGCAAGACCTGATAGCTTGGGCTGCTCTCCACTCTTCTAGTAGATGAGTTGCGCGTTGAAGCACCTGCGAATTTGAGGAAACGCATTACACAGTTGATGGTTAAAGAGGACAAATATTGGCGGCAGCGAGCCAAGACTCATTGGTACCGTGATGGTGACTTGAATAACAAGTTTTTCCATGCTTCAGCCAAGTCTAAAAAAAAAGGTAAATCATATCACTTTTCTGGAAAATGATGTGGGGGTCCGAATTTCAAATGAACAAGGTATGCGCCAGGTTGCAAAAAGTTACTTTGAGACATTATTTATGGAGAGTAACAGTACCCACGCACCGGTTGTTAATATTATAGAAAAAATTGTTTTTGATGATGATAATGCTTTACTAACCGCACCTTTTCAGGCTTATGAGTTCAAGGACGCTATGTTTTCCATGCATCTAGATAAGTGTCCTGGTCTGGATGGCTTTAATCCGAGTTTTTTCCAGCAATTTTGGTCTGTGTGTAATTCTGATATTTTTCAGGAATGTTGCGCATGGCTTAATAATAATCAATTTCCGTCGTTGCTGAATTCTACAAATATTGCACTAATCCCAAAAGGTAATGAGCAGAAGTCCATGAAGGATTGGAGACCGATTGCCTTGTGCAATGTGTTGTATAAATTAGTGGCAAAGGTACTTGCTAACCTTTTTAAAAAAATTATGCACAAATGTATTTCTGAAAATCAGTCAGCTTTTGTTCCAGAGCATTCTATTGTTGACAATGCCATGATTGCTATTGAAGTGGTTCATCATATGAAAGTCAGTAAGAGAGTAAGAGATAAAAATGTGGCACTTATGTTAGACATCAGTAAGGCTTATGATAGAATTGATTGGCTCTACCTTAAGGAAGTGATGCTACAAATGGGGTTTGCTACACAATGGATTTGATGGATTAGGATGTGTGTTGAAACTGTCGATTATTCTATCATTGTTAACAATGAGATGGTGGGCCCGATTATACCAGGCATGGGTTTGAGACAAGGTGACCCGTTGTCGCCCTATTTATTTATTTATTTTGTGTGCAAAAGGTTTATCCGCTCTTATCCGAAAAGCTGAGCGACGTGGATATCTCCATGGCATTTCTGTTTGTAGTCATGCACCTACTATTTCTCACCTCTTGTTTGCAGATGACTGTTTTTTATTTTTCAGGGCAGATGAGAAGGAAGCACAGGTAATAAAGAATATTCTTCATACTTATGAGTTAGCCTCGGGGCAGGCCATTAGTCAACCAAAATCTGAAGTTTTCTTTAGCAGTGTTGTCCCATCTCCGTTGAAGGAAGTTATCACAAATATATTAGGTGTCAGAGTAGTGATGGGAACAGGTAAATATCTTGGTCTTCCGTCTATGGTGGGTAGAAGTAAAGAGGCAACATTTGGATTCATCAAGGACCGTATTTGGCACAAAATCAATAGTTGGAGCAGCATGTGTTTATCCAAAGCTGACAGAGAGGTAATGATTAAGTCGGTACTACAATTTATCCCATCTTATATTATGGGTGTCTTTTTACTTCCAAATAAGATAGTTGATGCAATTGAGAAAATGATTAATGCTTTTTGGTGGGGTCATGGTGGTAATATGCGACGTGGGTTACATTGGATGTCTTGGGAAAGATTGCCTGTTCATAAGAATTTTAGAGGTATGGGGTTTAAGGATTTGACCTCTTTTAATGTGGCTATGTTAGGAAAACAGGGATGGAGGTTCCAAACTGATTCTAATAGTCTTGTTTGTCGTTTATTTAAGGCGCCCCTTGGTTAAAAGATGACTTGTCTTTGTCTACGACTAACCCAATATTTTAGCCTTTGATGCAGGTGAAATTATGTGACTTTATTGATCAAGACTTAAAAATCTGGAAAGCTCCTCTAATTTATAACTTATTTGATGCGCCCACTGCTCTTTTAATCCTTACTACACCGTTGCAGCCTCTAGTTACGGAAGACAAAATGATTTGGAAAGGGGAGAAGAGTGGTAAGTATTTTGTTAGAAGGACATGTAGAATATGTGTGTCTGAAATTGCAGATAATTCTAATATGCATGTTCTTGGCCGGTGGAACCTCATTTGGAAATTGAAAGTGCCTCCTAAAATTAAAAGTTTTCTTTGGCATGTGTGTCGTGGTTGTTTTCCAACACGCGCTCGTCTAAGTAGCAGAGGAGTTTCTTGCCCGCTTGATTGTGTTCAATGTAACAACAATTATGAAGATAGTATACATATTCTCGTTGAGTGTCCTGAAGCTGTCCAAATGTGGCGTGATGAGAATTTATGGGATAAAATAGACATGGTGCTTCGTCAAGATTAAAATATACATGCTTTAATTTTCACTCTTTTGCAGCAACTTTCATTAGGGCAGTGCGAGCTTATGGCCACGATTATGTGGAGTCTTTGGAAGAGTCGGAATATGAAACTTTGGCAGCAACAGAATGAACAAAAAAAAACAATTTTGATATTTTTATCGGTTGAGATATAATTTATGAACACGCTATTTTGTTTTTAATAGAATTAAAGTGTTTATACTATATATGTTCAATTAATTGTTTTTTTGTTGTATAGTCTAGTGGTTCACAATTTCATCCCTCTAAAGTGAATAAAAAAAATTAGTTTAAAATTTTATCTCTAACATATTGTATGTCTTCGTTAACAGAAGATGACGTTATAGATACATAATTTATCATTATGTATCTATAACATCATTTAAATTAACCACTTGTATCTTTCTCGTAAATTTTCAACAAAAAAGACGAGAATTTTTTAGAAATCTATTATTTTGGTGAAATTTTTTTAATTTATAAAAACTATTTTTTTCAAGAGTTTTATCAAAACCTATTTAAACTAACGTTCTGGGTTCAAATACAGTCTGATCATGCAGTATTGTTAAAATTCTTAAAAAGAGTTTACCGTTTATTTAAGTTCTACCATATTTAAGGGATTAGTCTCGACAGTTATGCGCAGAAGGTATGATTTACATAAAAAAAAAAACTTATTTAACCAAAAAAAATTACAACAAAATTTAAAAGAAAAAATGTTTTTAAAATAACCCAATGTGCTCCGTATTGAGCTGCAATCTGTCAAAAGACATTGAAAGCGGCATAAAAAGCGAATCTAATTGAAGTTGTTTGTAGTATTAGTCGGTATCACTTTTTGGCCCTTTTTTCATTTTGGTGGGTCCATTTTCTCTTTCTCATGTCATCATAACCATTCTTAGCCACTACATCTCTTGGTTCTCATTCACCCATTGGATGACTCATCTGCCACCTGTCACCACCCCAACTCTCTTCTTTTCAAGCCTCAATTTGTTAATTTGAACACCACACATACTCCTTCACCCGTAAAACTTTAGTAAATTGTAATTTTTTTATGATCATGATATTGATATTGATATGTTCGTCGTTTTTACTATCGTTTAGCAATGATTAACTTTCGTTAAAGATTTATAGAATACATAAAATTGGTTGTCTCACTTAATCACATGAATCGAAAATCGTATATATAACCACATGTTTAAAGAGCTTATTTTTTTTATCATTTGAATTAATCGATTGTGATAACCTAAATTCATATGATGGGTGAAATCCTTCCTTTAAGATGTCAATGTTTTGAAATTGAAGTTCCAAATGATATATCATAAACAAAATTAACAAATGATAAATAGATTTCACTTCCCACGTTAGTGTCACTTGAACTTGAACTAGGGCAAATAAACCAAGAATAGAGACATAGTATAATAAATATTTAGTTTGTGCTCATAATCAATCATATTCAAAAGCATATTAAAAAGATCCTTTATTAAAAAAAAGGCAATTAAAAAGAGTAAGGTGATAAGTGAAGGCGTTTTTTTTTTTTTTTTGGTAAAATAAGTGAAGGCGTTTTATTCAATTGTGCACGGTCCAATGTTTTAATTTCATCCGCGTGACACTTTCATGAAAAAGATTATATAAAAAGAAAAAGAAAACACTTTTCTTTTCTTTGGTTGAAGGAAACTTTTTTTTAAGAGGTGGTTAAAGAGAACCTTTTTCTTTGATAAATTGAAAAGGTAAGAAATATTCTTTTCTTAGAAAAATGCTAAAATGCTATGAAGACATTGTTTAAAGAATAAAAAAAATGTAATTTTTGTATAGAAAATGTTATACTTTTCTTGAGAGGAGAAAATGTTATATTTATTACTCAAATAAATATTAAACTTATATTTTTAAGATAAATTTCCTGTTTATAAATTGTTTTTTTTAAGGAAAAAAAAACTCTTTATCATTTTTTTTCCAAAGGAACTCTTTATAAATTGTTAGCCGTGACTTTTTAGCATAAATCATATATCACACTTCTTTAAAGTGATAGAACATATACAAAATTTTAAGTAAATACCCATTTAACATGAATATTATAAGACTGTATTAGCTTAGCATATATTTTATTAATATTTGTCAAAAGAGTGGTAAAATATTTAAAATTTTATAAAACAAGAAAAATGCTAATCAAATTTGTCTCCTTCTATTAATCCATCATCAAAAGTATTTTTGATATTATTCACTTAATTTTAAATTCATTGTTAGCATTCCTAACTTAAGAGCATTATAATTAATGTAAAAAAAATCAAGATTTTACCATTATAATTTTTTTAGAATATGAAAATATAAAGAAAAACTATGTTGATACAATCCTACATTTTAAAGAGACTAAATTAAATATGAGTTTTGTTAGAAGTCACCCATGAAATTGTTTTTTAGCAATCTACATCTTAAAGTGTAATTTTCACTTTTTAGTTATAACTTTGCTAAAAAATACCTTCATAAAAATTAGTTGATGTCTTTTACCAAATGTGTTTTTTTAGCAAAAACAACTGACCTAAAACTATTTTCCCAAAAGTTTTAACATAGTTGTATTTTTTTTTTTCCTTTGCCTCTGTTAACCAAAAAGGTCATATCCCATTTCTATAAAAATATTTTAAAGTAAAAGTGTAAAAAGAAAAAGAAATGAAAAAAGAACAAAGAGAAAAAAAAAAGCATAAAAGGATGGTAGTACTTTGTCTATCTAATGATGTGGCTCATGTTCTTTTGTACTTTTTGCAGGGTGACTTTTAATTTTGAAAAGTCTTTGTAGGGTTGTTTTAAAGCAAACTTTTTCCCTTTGAAAAGTTCTGTCAAATTAAAAGCTTTTCACTTTTTTTACCAAACACTTTTTCTCTTTCTATATCTCATTCATTATTTCTTTCTTCTATTTCTATCTATATCTACGTGTGTTGAAGCTTCTTAAACATCATAGATTTCAACAATAACAATAATATCACAAAAATGAATGGTGAAGGTGACATGTTTGTTAAAGATTCTAGTTTCATGCTCTTTGGTAAGAAGATTCCGGTGATGAGTTCTTCTCAGATTCAGGCCAATTCTACAACCATGGTAAATACTCATTTTATCATACTATATCATACCCAATAACCATTTTTATGTTGTTTTTTATTTGAAAAAATTTAAGTTTTTTTTTTTTGTTGTATTGGATAGCTATAATGTTTTCCAATCTTTAAACATTTAAAATTTTAAGAGTATTTGATCTATATGATTTTCTTGTTTAACATATTCATCAAAAAAAAAAATCAAGAATATGGATCTGATTCATGTAAACAATGGCTTGTCTTAATTGTAAGAATTCTAATAATTTTTTTTTTTTTTTTTAAATTTATTTTTATTTTTTTATTTTTTTTTTATTTTAAGTCA
>Ga0228711_1006367_pt1 | contig 17571 bp, 9 predicted proteins | sample MedpolnodulmetaG_2_FD_177996 | JGI IMG/M metagenome (GOLD analysis project Ga0228711, IMG submission 177996) | Root nodule microbial communities from Medicago polymorpha collected in Santa Monica, California, United States - brown nodules | ecosystem: Host-associated > Plants > Roots > Nodule...
AAACGTGATGGCAATGATCAAGTGGAACGGTATCGTGCAAGACTGGTGGTAAAAGGATATGCTCAAAAAGAAGGTATTGACTTCAATGAGATATTTTCTCCGGTTGTCAGACTTACTACTATCAGAATAGTGTTGACGATGTGTGCTGCATTGGATTTATATCTTGAACAGCGAGATGTAAAGACTGCTTTTCTTCATGGAAAACTTGAAGAAGAAATTTATATGCTCCAACCAGAAGGATTCAAGGAACAAGGAAAAGAAAACTTGGTTTGTAGGTTGACCAAATCTCTGTACGGTCTAAAGCAGGCGCCCATATGTTGGTACAAGAGATTTGATTCTTTCATAATTAACCTCAATTACAATAGGCTGAGTTCAGAACATTGTACGTACTACAAAAGGTTTGATGGTAATGATTTTATTATTTTGCTGTTGTATGTGGATGACATGTTGGTGGTAGGACCCAACAAAGATCAAGTCCAAGAATTGAAGGCACAATTGGCTAGGGAGTTCGATATGAAAGACTTGGGACCAGCAAACAAGATTTTAGGGATGCAAATTCACCGAGACAGAAAAGACTGGAAGATTTAGCTTTCTCAAAAGAATTATTTAAGGAAAGTCTTGTGCCGCTTCAACATGCAAGACTGTAAGCCAATCTCTACCCCACTTCCTGTGAATTTTAAATTATCCTCAGCTATGAGTCCTAGCAATGAAGCGGAGAGGATGGAAATGTCTCGAGTACCGTATGCATCGGCGGTGGGAAGCCTTATGTATGCCATGATATGTACAAGACCAGACATTGCACAAGCAGTGGGAGTGGTTTGTCGGTTTATGGCGGATCCGGGTAAAGAGCGTTGGAATACTGTTAAGAGAATCATGAGGTACATTAAGGGAACCTCAGGTGTTGCAATATGTTTCGGAGGATCATAGTTAACTGTCAGGGGTTATGTTGATTCAGATTTTGCAGGTGATCATGATAAAAGAAAATCTACTACTGGTTATGTGTTCACACTTGCTGGAGGAGCAGTAAGTTGGTTGTCCAAGTTACAAACTGTTGTAGCTCTGTCAACAACAGAAGCTGAGTACATGGCATCTACCCAAGCGTGTAAGGAAGCTATTTGGATGCAAAGGTTAATGGAGGAACTCGGGCACAAGCAGCAACAAATTACTGTGTATTGTGACAGTCAGAGTGCCTTGCACATTGCAAGGAATCCAGCTTTTCGTTCAAGGACAAAACACATAGGCGTTCAATATCATTTTGTTCGAGAAGTAGTGGAGGAGGGGAGTATGGATATGCAAAAGATTCACACCAATGATAACCTAGCAGATGTAATGACAAAGCCGATCAACGCTGACAAGTTTATATGGTGTCGATCCTCGTATGGCCTATTGGAAACGTAGCAACATGAATTGGCAAGATAGAGAGATTTTGGATACTCAAAAAAAGTGACTTTAAGTGGGAGACTGTGAACACATGAAAGTGGGTAAAGACACTTCTGTTGAATTCACACGGCAGTAAAACATGTTGGCACACAATTACAATGTTCACATGGAAAGTTACTATGCAGAGTTGAAAATACACATGGTGCCTTAAATGCAAGTTGTTGAGGCAATGGATTTTACTCCTATAAATAGCTTACTCGTGAGCCATTGTAAGCATCCCAAATCAGTAACAACACAATAACAAGCAGAGCTTGTTTAGAGTAGTGAGAGGAAAAATATAGAGAAGAAAATTAGTTTCTCCTGTGAGGTTTCTCCTAGTTTGTGTTAGTTAGTATTCTCCTATTTATAAGAGAGAGTGGTAATTGTATTCTCCTTGTATTTAGAGAGAGGTCCTGTAATTTCTTTCACTTAGGGTGTGTTTGGTTGTAAAGAGAAAGTGATAAGAGAGAAAGTGGTGAGAAAGAGTATGGTGAGAGAGAAAGTGGTAAGAAATAGAGTAGATTTGATAGGTTGTTTGGTACAAGAGAGATAGAAGAGAAATGAAGAAGGAAGAAGTGTTAATTGATTTTAAAATTACAAATATACCCCTAAACTAAAAAATACTTATAAAATTAATTTCATTTTTAATTTGTTCTCTATTAATTTATAAATTACATAATTAATTATTTTTAGCTAATTAATTATATAGTAATTAAATCTATTAGTTTTCTCTAAAATAATTTTGTTAATAATTCAGTATAAAATAATTTATTAGTTTTAGTTTAGCTAAATAATTTTATTCTATTTTGAACCCATCTATAATTTTTATAATCCTTTCAATTGTCTAGATTTCTTTTTTTGTGAGGACTTTATATTTGCAACAGTGATAACCCTTCATTATTTTTTCTATGTTAGCTTAATTTGATAAGGTTCTAGTTTCACAAATCAACTAAAAAACATAGACATTTCTTTAAAAAAAAGTAAAACTAATAAAACACAAAAACCCAAGTGTTTCTTCTCCCGAGACAGATTATTAAGAAAAGGACAAAAATGGAATTTTAAGAAACATGAGCATTTCTAGCTCCTTTCTTCGCTGTATAGAGAAGATTGTAAAAAGGTGTGGGGCCCATGAAAAATATCTCTCTCTCCTTAGTTTCTCTTCATTTCAAACGATAGAAATGGAAACTTTCTCTACTTTTTCTCTCTTCAGTACTTCTCTCTTCACTATTTCTCTTCAATCAAACATAGTGTTAGTGAAAGTTCTCTACTCTTGCCCCGTGGTTTTTTTGCCCTTATTTGTTGAGGGATTTCCACGTAAATATTGTGTATTCAGTTCCTCTTTTCTCTTCTCTTATTTTAGCTGCGTGATAATATTTTCTTACTTTGTTAGCCAACAAAATTAACCTTTGTGCTTTTTTATTTTTTTCATCCGGGGTTTAGATTAATAGTTAAGACATTAATTAGCTGTAATATACATCGAAGAAATTGGGTAACATAGGCATATTAGTTATTGATAATATTTGTTTGTTTGCTTACTGACAATTGTTTTTGTAATTGACGAGAAATCACACACGATAATAGCTTATGTTGACGTTATTTCAAATAATATTTATATTGGAAATCCTTGGACAAGGAGTGTCTTGGTCCCTCGGTCAAGAGTGACTTCAGCCGGCTATGCGTATAATTTCGCTAATGAAAGTTTGTCAATAACCAAAGAATTTAGGAGAAATTTAAAAGATTATTATTGATATTAAGTGTTAACTCCTGGGTCTTAAGATAAATCACGAGAATTTTTGTGCACGCATATATGATATTTATGCATATATCAGCAACATGAATATACATATATTCACAATGTGTATACACAATAAGAGTTATCTTTTGGTTAATCATTATCATCTCTTCTATTTGGGGTATTTGGTTTCTTGTCAATTATTAAAACAAATTTGTTGAAGTTGATCATTCTATTAGTATAACTTGCCACTTCTTTCCCGGTTTCTTTTAAGTAATTTGACTGTCACACTGAATTTCTCAAAGGTAATGTCTAAACGAATTTGATAAACTTTTGAGGTAAACTATTGAGTGAGAGTGCATGTGGTATGAATTTGAAATATCTAATGGTTGGGTGCCTGCTCTAGATAATAGGGTGTTTTGTTTATGTAATTTGAAATAAGAAGTAGAGTTAATAGTGTTTTACCTCCTGTAATATAGGTCATTTTCAGGTTTACTCTCTCTAAAATTAGGGGGTATTCTAGAAAAAAATAATTTTGCAAGAACGAAAAACAAAATAAATTTTTTACGGGGGGGCAAACCCGAAAATGACTTATATTACAAGGAGTAAAACACTATTAACCCTAAGAAGTATTTGCCCCCTTGATCTCCGCCCAAATGTGATGTGATAATGTGGTGTTGATACATTTTGAAATGTGATAGTTTGTTTGGATTTTAATTCGACTTTTGTTTCTACTTGTATGCTAAGAGTATTTAAACACCTGAATGAGAATATTGTAAATATAAGAAGTTAGAAAAATAATGTTACTTTTTGAATTCAGAAAAGTACCTTTTGATAAACTGAAACTACCATCGAAGATATTATCAGGTTACCATTGAAGATATTACCGGGTTGAGTCACGACTAGGTCGCTTTCTTTAAGACGTTTCGCAGTGAGTTTGTGCAAGATAGACTAACAACCGCACTAGAAGTCACTATTCTCTGTAGCACCGCCTCCAGGATAAAACAACACAGCCTCCAGGATAAACAACACAATTCACCTGTTCGATTACGTATTGCACCGTAAGTAATCGTTCTAGAAATAACACCCTCGAATATGGTTTAATCAATCGTTTGATTAAACCACTCAATACAGTACGTAGACCGCTCTCGAAACCGACGGGACATAAAAGACTAGAAGAAGAAGAAGGACCCGTCAACACAAGTTGAAAAGGGGAGAAGAGAGGAAAAACACAAGAAGAAGCAAAATGCGTTTTGTTTTTGTTGGATGTATATGAAACCTTCCGGATACGTGTTTTGGATCGGATCGTAACGAATTTATTTGTTACATATGAAACACTTTCGCATAATGATTAAATGAATAAAAAATTAATTTAACTAATTTAACATTTTCAACTGACAAAAAATTATTCTTTTTTTTTTTAACCGGGGCGTTGTCGTCGCACGTGAAATATATATAATTTATATAATTTCTAAGCGCTCACCCATTCCCCACTTATATAAACACTTACTAGATAGTATGGTTCTTCAATGTGGGACATTTTTAAGTCATACCCACACTAGCTTTTTCTAAGATGTTTATTTCTTATCCAATTTTATCACTATGTTGCTAGTGTTCCAACAGATAATGATTTATCTTGCATTGTCTTGTTTACATAGCAAAACAAAGAAAACTTGATCCAACTTGATCCTACAGAATCAGACAACTATCGTTTGCTTTAAGTGCATTTACATTTTACATGTGAAAACTAGTTAATTGAATGAAAATTCTCAATAATATTCTGATTCTTCTTCTTCCCTTGATGTGATTCTTTCCCTCAAAAATTTCCCGCATGCCGCAGGAATATTTTCAATGGAATCTTATGTTTTGAGCTTTGGTTTTATTGGAAATCCTTTATGGAAAAAGGAATGGTGGATTCTTTCTTATAGAACAAAGGAAAAGTCTTCCATTTTCTGTGAGTTTCCTTGATCACGTCTCTCAGCAACTAATAGGAAACTCAATGTCTTTAACCAACCAACTACCCTAAAAGTTATGATGATATATAAATGGATTTTTACATTTTTCTAACAATGTTTCAAATCAAGTGTATCAATATTCATATTATGCAGACTTGGTCACTTGGAAACTTTGGTGCGAAGGAAAAAGTTTAGAATTAATTGATCTACAGAATCATACTATGTGAGCTTATTAATTGGTTTATTGTGTATATAATAAGATGCTACAGATTGACCAACCTTGTCCATTGCCGTTCTCATGCTAGGGAGTGCCACATTGCCCCTTCCAAAACTCAATAAACCAGCATTTTCAGTTGGAAGAACGTCCAACCAGAAGATTACAAGGATGATTAATTATGTTGATGAAGTACACCCATGAGTATTGTTTGGAGTTCATCAACTGATGCTTATGATTTAACATTCTAATGTTGTAATGTAGTAATGTGAGGAAATGCAAGCAGTAGTCGGCTTCGTACACAGCTCTTGTTTCTCATCAGTAACACAATGGGAAAAATCAATCAAGGAAATGAAAGATTGTTCCCTTTGTGTTTGATTATAAAGGGAGCATTTACAATTTGAATTATTAAATTATCCACTAAATAAACTCAATTGAGTTTGTTTATATAAATGAAAAATGATTATAACATAATAATTCTGTAGCATAATAATTCTGTAGCATAGCTAAATATTATGAGTGAATCATCAACTTCGTCCCTGAATTTTCACGGGTCGGTCAACTTCGTCCCTCAATTATGCGAAATATCAATTTAATCCCTGAATTTGTTAAATGTCAATCAAGTTAGTCCTTCTGTTCAAACGGAGCGTTAACGGGGCTGACGTGGCCGTTAACCTCTCACATGTCAGACGCCACGTAGGCAGGGACTAATTTGGCCGATAATAACAAACATTTCGAAGGATTAAATTGATTGATTTGCAGAAAATGTTTTGGCTTTCTTCCCAAATGGCTCTTTTCTTCCCCAACAACTATTTCTTCCCCAATTGTATAAAATTGGAACCCTAATTACACAATCTGCAATCTACACTCTATAATCACGAAAATTTCCTCCAATAATAAGTGGTCCAGTTCTGCCCCAATTCAAAAAACTTCAAACCCTAATTTTTTTTCGTATTGAATCTGAAAACCAAAATCCTCAAAATTTCTTGAAGCAAAACTATTGAAATTGAATCTGAAATGATGGGGTGGGGGGGATATGGGAAAAAACAGTTATGAAAGTCAAGCTTCATCTTCAAGCTCCAAGTTTAATGGTGTTGTGAGAGTGCTTGAATGTTGGTGTCCTACAATTTGTGTTGTTAGAAAATCCAATACTTCAAAAAACCCAAGAAGGTCATTCTATGCTTGCCCTTTGTCAAAGGTTGGTTTAACTAATGAAAAGAGGTTGAAGATGATTGAGAAATGTAATTTTTACTATAATAATATTGCCATCAAATTAGTTCCTGGATTATTTCTCTATCTATCAAATAGATCCCTACGTTATATAAAAAACCATCAAATAAGTCCCTGAATTGTTTAATCAGATATCAAATTGATCCTTGAAAACAATTGTCTCAAAAACGCAACAAACACAAACAAAGAACAAGGCGGGCATCAACGATCACAGAAACAAAATAAACAACATGATCAAAACTTAAAATGAAAACACACAAAAACGGACAAAAACAGGGTGAATACGAACACAAAAACTTGATAAACAACAGGAAAGGTGTTACCTTTAATCACAGCCTTCAAAAATGGAGGAATCGCCGGAGATGATGATGATTTTGGAGGGGTGAAAATGGAGGAAGTTTTAGCGGGAAGAAGAAGGGTCAAAGACGTTTTTGATGTTCTGAAATGTGAAGAAGGAGGTATGGATAATGCAGAGGCAAAATGGGAAAAGCAGAAAAAATAAACTGAAAAGTGAAAACTCAACTTTTTCCAATTCAATCAAATTAGTCCCTCAACACGTGGCTTCCTTCTTGCCACGCGTACAAGACAACACAGCATGCAGGGCGACAGCTCAGCATGGCTAACGGAGCACTTGGACGGAGGGACCTTTTTGATGGACGTCTGACAAATTCAGGGATTAAGTTGATATTTCGCATAATTGAGGGACGGAGTTGGCCGACGCGTAAAAATTCAGGGACGAATTTGATGGTTCACTCTAAATACTATATATGTCCTCCTTGATGCATGTTTCACAACATAACAACACATGTTTTGCTGCGCTATCCGCGTGGATATCTCTAGTGAAGTTGTGAAATTGAATTGATATTAAAATGACTTATAATTTATTTATAGTTAAAAACTATTCTTTTTTTTTCTTCGGGAAAGTTAGAAACTATTCTTATTAGTCAAATGACATGAGCTACAATATTCATCCTTTACTCGACTATTTTCATGGGTAGTGCATGAATTTCCCTTGTTGGGGTGATCATGGCGCTCCATATTTTGGCTCTTAGCTTCCAATTTCACGGCATGATATGTTGACAAGGTCACATACATTATTTATATCTTATCACCTTTTGTGGTTAAGGGCGATATAAAACATATGGTGTGGGTTTTGAACCTCGTTGTCCAGCAGAGCTTTGACTTAGTCTGAGATCTTCAGACACACGCTCTTAATTAATAGACTTAAGAGCAAATCAATTTTCCTTTGCTAATATGTCCTAGCCTCCGCATAGCCTTCCATCGATTGAGAGTTTTTCTTGCCTAAACATTAATCATTTATCTATTGATCTCAGCTAGTAGGATAATTATTTGAAGATGTAAACAAAGATAAACTAGAATTCTCCTAAATTACATGGATTGAATTGTATTTAACCCTTTTTCCATACAATCAAATGTAAAAAGATGAAAAGGATTGAACAATATATTTTATGTATTTAACCCTTTCTCTCTCTCTCTAACATTTCCCTCTCCCTATACTAAAAAATTATGTCTAAAATGCAAAGTAAAACACATATAAAAGTGATAATTAGACAACCAACTTTCTATGCGGAAGTTTTTATTTTATTTTTTTTTCTGAAGTAAAAAGTTATCCCATTGTTTAAACTCCTAAGGAAGTATCCATCCACTATCATAATCATATCTCTTGAGTATGGCTGTGGAAATGGCAATGACCACCATGTCCCATACACACAATCGCATAACAACACATCCTCAACTATTAACAACACTTTCATCTTCCACAACACTTTCTCACCTTAAACAAATCCATGCACAAATCCTCCATTCCAACACCACCCCCGAAAACACCAACACCCTCCTTTCAAAACTCGCTCTTTCTATTTGCACCCTCTCTTCTTCTTCCTCTTCAAGCCTCCACTACGCTCTCTCCGTTTTCTCCCAAATCCCAAACCCACATACCCATTTCTCCAATCAACTCCTTCGTCATCTCTCTCGCACTTCCTTCCCTGAAAACACCATTTTTCTATATCATAACCTTAGAGCTATTGACGCTTTCACTCTTGACCGCTTTAGTTTCCCTCCATTGTTGAAAGCTGTTTCTAAAGTTTCTGCCTTTAACCATGGCTTGGAGATTCATGGTCTTGCTTCAAAACTTGGGTTCGTTGACGACCCTTTTATTCAAACCGGGTTAATTGCAATGTATTCGTCGTGTCGCCGTATTATGGATGCACGGTTACTGTTTGATAAAATGTCACAACCGGATGCTGTTGCTTGGAATATGATAATTGATGGGTATGCTATATACTAACTTTAAGAGCGTATTTGGATTAACTTATTTGAGCCTATATACTAAAATTAAAACAAGGGGCATGTTTGGATTGGCTTATTTTAGGTTATCTACTGTCATAAGCACTTTTGGCACTGTTTAGAAGAACTTATGAAAATAGCTTACGACATATTCATATATTTTCAGCTTATTTACATAATCTTTCCGAGATAGCTTATGAAAACAACTTATTGCTTATATGAAAACAATTTTGACTTTATTCTATCTTGTGTTATAGAAATAACTTATTCAATAAAGGCTTATATGATAAGCACTTACGCTATAGCCTGCATATTAAATTGTTTATCCAATCAAAGCCAAGTACTTCTAAAACTATTTCGGAGAGGTTATGGAATCAACTTATGATTTGTCATTAAGCCGTTTTCTGCTTATTTCTGTAAGCTGTCCATGATAACTTATAGGGAAACAATTTGACTTTATTTTATCTTTAGGTATGGGAATAGCTATGCATAAGTACTTATATGATAAGTGTTTATGCTATAAACACTTAATTAAGTTGTTTATCCTTAGATAACCTAAATACTTGCAGGCATTCAAGTTGTTGTTACTTTTTTTAATAAGATTCTTTTTGAAACAGGTACTGCCAGAATGGTCATTATGATGATGCTTTAAGGCTCTTTGAAGATATGAGGAGCTGTGATGTGAAACCTGATTCTGTTATCCTTTGTACTGTGCTTTCTGCTTGTGGCCATGCTGGAAATTTAAGCTATGGCAAAACAATCCATGAGTTTGTTAAGGATAATGGTTATGCTATTAACTCACATTTACAGACTGCTCTCATTAACATGTATGCAAATTGTGGTGCAATGGATTTGGCTAGGGAAATATACAACGGACTCTCATCGAAACATTTGATAGTTTCAACTGCAATGCTTTCTGGTTATGCAAAACTTGGAATGGTTAAGGATGCGCGTTTCATATTTGACCAAATGATTGAAAGGGACTTGGTGTGTTGGAGTGCCATGATATCTGGTTATGCTGAAAGTGATCAGCCTCAAGAGGCTCTTAAATTGTTTGATGAAATGCTACAGAAGAGAATAGTGCCTGATCAGATCACAATGTTGAGTGTCATTTCTGCCTGTTCTCATGTTGGCGCACTCGCTCAAGCAAATTGGATTCATACCTGTGTAGATAGAAGTGGGTTTGGAAGAGCTCTATCTGTTAATAATGCACTGATTGATATGTATGCCAAATGTGGGAACTTGGTCAAAGCAAGAGAGGTATTTGAGAATATGCCTAGAAAAAATGTGATATCTTGGTCCAGTATGATCAATGCATTTGCAATGCATGGGAATGCAGATAGTGCTATAAACCTTTTCCATAGGATGAAAGAAGAAAATATTGAACCCAATGGTGTTACATTTATAGGCGTCCTTTATGCTTGCGGTCATGCGGGTTTAGTTGAGGAAGGTGAGAAATTATTTTCATCCATGATTAATGAGCATGGAATCTCTCCGACCTGTGAGCACTATGGTTGCATGGTTGACCTGTATTGTCGAGCCAATTTCATGACAAAAGCTGTTGAGCTTATCGAGACAATGCCTTTTGCGCCAAATGTTATCATTTGGGGATCCCTTATGTCTGCTTGTCAAGTTCATGGGGAGGCTGAGTTAGGGGAATTTGCTGCCAAACGGCTTCTTGAGTTAGAGCCTGATCATGATGGAGCCCTTGTGGTTTTGTCAAACATATATGCCAAAGAAAAAAGGTGGAATGATGTTGGACTGATTAGGAAATCAATGAGTTATAAAGGTATCTCAAAGGAGAAGGCGTCTAGCAGGATTGAAATAAACAATGAGGTGCATATGTTTATGATGGCCGATAGATATCATAAACGGTCAGATGAAATATATGAGAAGTTAGATGAGATAGTCAGTAAATTGAAGTTGGTCGGCTACAAACCGAGTACCTCAGGCATTTTGATTGATTTAGAAGAGGAAGATAAAAAAGAATTGGTTCTGTGGCATAGTGAAAAGTTAGCAGTTTGCTATGGGCTAATTAGTAGGAGGAAAGAATTGTGCATTCGCATTGTTAAAAATCTTAGAATATGTGAGGATTGTCATTCCTTTATGAAGTTGGTCTCGAAGGTGTATCAAATAGAGATTATTGTAAGAGATAGGACTAGGTTTCACCATTGTAGTGGTGGTATTTGTTCTTGTAGAGATTACTGGTGATTTATTTGTATTAGTGAATGGATTCACACTGCTGCATCTTCAATTTTCTCCTTGTCCTGTACATATCATGGCATGTAATGGAACTTAAAGGTTCACTGTTACAAATTGTCAAATTCATCTTAATTTTCGGATTGAAAATACTATGAATTGGTTTGGAGGTAGATAGTCTTGCCCATTGGAAATTTGGCCACGTTGTTTTACAGGTCTGCCATGCCAATCTTCGAATATGGTTGAGCAGGGGTTTCTGTAACTTAATGGTAGAGGTTTGAGATCTCACGAAGAGAAATAATGTTCACCAATGATGTTCTTACTATCAAATCTCCATTCAAGACTGAGCTTGGTGTTTATAAAAAATCTTTGCATCAACGGTGTATATGTGTGTGTGTGTTTGAATGTTATTTGTTCACATGTGAATCACGAGCAAGTCTTACTTGGGCATGAACACAAATAAAAAAAGTTTGAACACACTAAAATAAATGGAGAAAAATAAATGAGAAAAACTTTAGTCACATCATGCAATTATTTTCTCTTTTAATTTTTTCCATTTATGAGTGTGTGCCTAAATCTTTTTTATTTGTGTTTTGTGACTAGGTAAGCATTCCTCGTGAATCATAGGTCTAAGCCTTGGTAAGAGTCAAGAGTTGTCTTAGATGATGACTGATGAGTGTGTAGTGCGTGTCTCATCATCCATAATCAAAATAGATGCAACCTTGTCAACTATAGTTTTTCTTTTATAATAACCAGGTATTCAAGTTAAGTTCCACTCGGACTAGCATAATGAATGTTGCTATTGCCATTTGCCAATTATAGTTGGTATAATATAAGAGAGATCAATGTAGAAAATTGTGGAAAAATTCAAATTGTAAAAAGTAATAATCATCTAATGTTCTGCTTTGATTATGGTTGAGAAGCTTTGGCAAGATACTTTTGTGATATAATTTTGGTTATTTATTTATGTTGACCCTCTTAGTAAAATATTGATCCAACTTGTTTAGTGGGAGTAACTTAAGATCTCACTCAAGGATCTAAAAAACTATATTTAAAGAGTGTGGCTGTCATTTGTTATTTGTGGAATATCTAACCTAACAATTAAAATTCATCAAACGTCACTTGACTTACGAAGTACGTTAGCTTCTTTTACATTTTTGAAAAATAAAAACCGATGCACTATTTTGTATCCATGTGAATCATTTGGAAAGGGTACTGTTGTAAGATAACATGGAAAACAAAGTAGAAGATAACCCAATAAATCAGCAATGTTTGTGTGTTGAATGACCAGAAGTTTTGAGAGAGAATGGTTATTGATCTTTTTCATGCAGAATAAAATTGGATTCACTTCTGTTGCCAAGAAAGGAAGCACAAACCATAGAAAGAGGAAAAAGGAAAAGAAAATAAACAGTTGGTGTGAAATAACAGTCCCTATACATACAAGACAAGAAGACAAAATGAAAAGGCATAGCCACAAAAGAGGTAATTAAACATTTATTCAAACCATACCAAAAACGGAGTGATGGTGTGTCCTATTCCAACCTTTCCAATCTCCTCTGTTTTTTTTATTCACCACCCACTTGGGAAGTTGAAGTTGACCTCGTACTGTGTTTGTTTGATGAAGACAACTCATTTGACCTTCTCCTAAGTATCTGTCTCATAGCATCAGCAACACAAACTGCAGGATTTGATTTAATCTTACGACAGAACAACATGTGAGCTTTTATTGCTTCTCCCATTGCAAATGTCTTTTTCCCTCTAATAGCTTCATCTCTAACAGCTTCTGAACACAACCCACATAACCATTTTCCATCAAATTTTGACTTCACTTCACTGATGTAGTCTTGAGTGCAATCCTCTTTTAAGCCGCAACACTCGCACTTTGCTGATTCGATTTCCATATCAAATGAAAAAAACCGTTGGTATCTTATCTAAGTTTGTAGTTTTTATAAGGATGAGAATATTTGGATGAAGGAGAAGGACATAGTATTGCAACCCACGTGTTAGTTAGTTCTTTTGGTTGGATTCAAGGACAATGATGAGTGATGACAAAGAAGGGTTTTTTATATATCTGGTATGTTGCTGAGTTTTCTAATTTGGGATTGATTGTGTTGTTGCTTCAAGCACAAGCAAGTGTTTGTTGTTCAACAAGAGCTTTTATGGTGTTTGAAACGAGAGAAAAAGAGGTGCAATTATGCAAAAATGTAAGTAGGGAAGAGTGCAATAATTTCGTCCATGTTCTAAGGTACGTGGGGGCTATGGATAATAAGACGAGGCTTGTTGGAGGGGCCTTCTTTTTGGCCCTCCTTACCATGGAATGCCCTCTGCTCTGTCGTTTTTATAAGTAATAACAAATATACTATTTTTAGTTTCTGATTATAAGAAACACCAACCAATTTTTAACAATATTAACTGGAGTATTTGATTTATTTTAGGGTTTAATTTATATGCACATCCAAGTAAATCACACCACATGGATATTTTAGAACTAACCTATAAAAGTGACATTATAATTTGGTTTAACCGGATGCATATGTAAAAACAAGTTTTCTATTGTAAGTGCACATAAATTAATCTCTTCATTTTATACCTTATGTTAGAATTTACTTATTTCTCATGTAAGTAGATATATTTAATGAATATGGCAAGTAAGAGAAAAAATACATAACATTAATTATGTAGTTGGTGTCTCGGTCCTATGCGTTGAGACACCAAAGCAATGATGAGAATGACCTTCCTTTTTCTTTTCTTTTTGTTAATCCTCCGGTTTTCAATGGAATGTGGCTTTGATAATCCAAAGTTCGGTCGTGAGGTAAGTATAGTCTGACCTAGAATTGTTCTATCCAGGAATCAAACTTAAATTCTCTCAAACGATTGTTCCTTTGATGGAGCTCATAACCACTTGAGTTCAATCATTGGTTAGAAAACGACCTTCTGTTCATGATGATTTTTTATGCTTTTCTTTTGTTGGGAATGATACCGTCTTTTATTTCTTATACTTAGTGACCTAGCCCTAATTATATTGGTTATGTCATCACAATATTAATGCATCAGGAAAAAAGGAATAAATCATGTATTTCTGCTTGCAATTACAAATATTAACCTATTTAATCGGGTGGCTATCATATGCATCTGTATTCAATTTTATGCTACAAAAATCTCTCCAAAAAAAATATGTGCTAAAAAATGTCTAAATGTGCTGAGCTCAAATATACAAGGATTTATTTATAAAAAAAAAGGGAATAAACTAAACTTTATAACCTTCCCTAACAAAAATGTCATCGTGAGCTTAACTCAGTTGGTATGGACAATGCATAATATATACAAGGTCACTTCAAACCCCAACCATCAAAAAAAATATGTGCTACAAAAATCTCTCAAAAAAAAATATGTGCTAAAAAATGTCTAAATGTGCTGAGCTCAAATATACAAGGATTTATTAAAAAAAAAAAAAAGGGAATAAACTAAACTTTATAACCTTCCCTAAAAAAAATGTCATCGTGAGCTTAACTCAGTTGGTATGGACAATGCATAATATATACAAGGTCAATTCAAACCCCAACCATCAAAAAAAAAAAAACTAATCTCGCCATGTAATCTTTCTCAAATTACTACTACCAAAGTATCTCCCTTAACTGCTAACAAAATCAACAATCTCCTAACTTCATAACATGAACTGTCTACTTTTGTCAACAAAAAAAAACATGAAATGTCTACAAAGGACCAACAGGAAGGGTGGAATTGAGTTTTGAGGTGGGGGGGCCGCTTATAATATGAGTGAATAATTGCTATACTTGTCTATACGTTCAAAATGTTCATTTATTTATCGGATCATAACATCTGTTAATTTTTTTTATTATTATAGAGTTTAGTTTGTATTGATTTTATATTTTCGCAAGAAAATATAAAAAAGTAATTAATGCACTTTGTTGAAAATTTGTTCTTCAACCTTGAAGATTTAGGTTTGATACTCTCACACATTGAAAAAAAAACATTATTTTTTATTGATTAAAATTTATATGGATTTCACCAAATTATGTGAGACTAGCATGATTCAATAATTCGGTATGAATTTTAACGAGAAAATATAGGGTGTTGGTGGTGCGGGAAAATTTAGGGTGCCCAAACTCATTTTCACAGCTCCATATACGTATCATTTTAGTTTATATAACCACATTCTTCTATTTTCCTTTCTTTCTTTATTTTTTTAACTTTTCCAACTATCGACAAATTTACTTTATTAAACTGAGATGAGACAAGCACATGTTAATGGTGCATAGTTGTTTTAGATATAAGAAACTTATGCCTATTCTTTTTTTAATTATTGATCTATGCTCTTAGTTAATACGTTTCTAAGCTTTGAATTTGTCTTCCTTTTACTTGACTATGATCTTCTAATAATCCTTATTTATTTTCTAGATTCCAATGTTAAAGAAGAGAAAACTATGAGAAACTCTTGGGACGTTGCATCATAGACTGGTCTTGTTTGTTTGGTTACCTTAATTATATTCTATGAATGTTGACTAATAGAATGCTTTTTCTAATAGTTCATGCGCATTAGCTTAATTTGCTTAGTAATGTAGGTCCAGTCATAATCAATAAAAAGCTTCAAGCAAGCATCATTGGCTACACGGCCCCATATTATTTTAATTGATCAAAATGTATGTAAATTTTAATCTGTTTCTTTTTGCATAGTCCTTTTCATAATTATTGTCTGATATTATAGATAGTGCTTGTATTCATGGTCATTATGAGGGTATATCATCAGAGTTTTATGAGAAAAGTCCATAAAGATTATAGTTTTGAATCTGGAAATAGCTCTTTTCTTGACGGTTCTCCACTGATTGTTCACAAAACAGACCCATACCATATGTATGTTCTTCAGTCACCAACCAGAAGTATTACAATACGACAAGGAATGGAGATAGTATACATGTTTGAAGAAAGAACCATATTTCATACAAAACGTTGTTAATATTCACTGAATCTTTACAAAGCTTGGAGTTTGGTTGGGAAGTGATATCCTTTATATAAAATTTGTTTAGTATTGAAATTTATTTTAAAATAAATTAATATAAAAATGTGACATGGTATCGATTAATCACATTAGGGTAGATACTCAACTAAACTACATGAATATCATTATGTTCGCTTTATCTAAATTAATTGGTTACTAACATTCATATATTAAGTTCGCTATATATAAATTAATTGGTTACTAACACACACCAAATCTGCATCTTTTCAAGTTGGAGATTTCCTTAAAAAAAAAGTTGGAGATATGCTATGCGTGGAAAAATAGTTGGAGAGGATATAGATATGGACATAATTGTGTGTGGAAGGGGATGAATGTTCTAATATTTATTTTCAAATATTGTGGACCATAGATTCAATCAAATGGTGTTTTATTTGTGCTTCAGTGAGAGACTTAATTGAGTCATCACTCTAGAATCCACCTATTAATATTGAGACTTATTTATTATTTTTTAAAGGGTTAACAGACTTTTGCCATTTGGGGGACTTTTGGTTTACCCCCTCGTAAAAAAAAAACTTGTAGATTCCCACTTGTAATATAAAGATTCCTTGGTTTATCCCCCAACAGCCAATAGTCAGCATCTGACTCTATAAAAATGATGACGTGGCGTGATGACTAGGTTTTTTTTAATTTTAATTTCCACCTAGATTAAACTAATTAAATTTAAATAAAAAAGAAAGTCTATAATATCTCTTCCTTCTACCCTTATCCATCGTACCATCTCCATCTTCTTCCTTCCTCCATCGAAATTTCTGTCTTCTTCATCTCTTCTTCCTTTCTTCCCTCCTCCATCGTTACCTTTCTTCCATATCCATCGTTGTCTCGTTATCCATCTCTTCTATCCTATTTAATTGAAGAAATTAGGGTTTATGATGGGTGGAAGCAGGACTTAATCAATTAGTAACAATGGTGGAAACAGACCACCAATCTGTGGTCGTGAAAAGGTTACGAAAACGTGGATTTCAAACACAGATGAAAATCCCAAGAGAAAGTTTTGGAGATGCTGATTTTCTGGAGTAAGTGATTTTTTTATTTTTCTGGAGATGTCAATTTTGTGTGTGTTTCAAATTTTGCTTACATCTGCAGTTTTGTAATAGTTGCTAAACCTATAACCTGAAACTTGTTGCAGATCGAGTATAGTTGTGAGTTGTTCATTTGGGATGATTAACTTGATGAATTTCTAAAAAAATCTGGAAAGTCCTACGAACTAGGTTGTTCTTCTGGTTTGAAGTCTGAATCTGGTTGCAACAACTGTGTAATGACAATGGAGTTTTTGAGAGAATTTGGCAAAGACTTTGGGAAAGAGTTTGCAAAAGAATATGGCATAGAACATGGAAAAGAAATAAGTGCAAAGTGTTGAGGCAAAATCCCTAATTAATTTTAAAGATAATAAACCAATATGATTAAAGAATTAATGGACTTTGATTAATTCCTTGGTATTTAACTTGTGCTCTTGAGTGTTTTACTAAGACAGGAACAA
>Ga0228711_1006368_pt1 | contig 17569 bp, 11 predicted proteins | sample MedpolnodulmetaG_2_FD_177996 | JGI IMG/M metagenome (GOLD analysis project Ga0228711, IMG submission 177996) | Root nodule microbial communities from Medicago polymorpha collected in Santa Monica, California, United States - brown nodules | ecosystem: Host-associated > Plants > Roots > Nodule...
TTATCTTTGTTTAGTAGTTTGTTTAGAAACTTGCACTTGAAGTAACTAACTCAAGTTACTTGCATGTGAAGTAATAAGTTTGTTAGGAGTTTGTTTCAATTTTGTTACATCACTTGATGTATATATATACTTCATCACTCTTGTAAATAATTAGTTCAATTCATTAAATAAAACTATACAAGTCTTTTATTCATATCTCTCTCTCTCTCTCTCTCTCTCTCTCTCTCTCTCTCCCCCTCTCAAAAACCATAGAAACCCTAGAATCCCAATTCCATCTTCTTCAATTGAACACAGTTTTAAGTGTTGGTTCCATTCAATCTTTATACGTTGTTCCATCAAATCGCACACATACTTATATGTATTAAAAGTATTATATAGTGTACTTAATTTATCCATTTTATGTATTATATTGATGTTTTAAAATTGCCCTTCAATTAATATTTTAGTTAAAAAATTAGACCAAAAGTTTTTTTTAAAAAATAAATAAATTATGCATCTAGTAATTTAGAAATGAGCTTATATTTAAGAAGAAATTATGTTTTTAAATGGCACTTATATTTAAGGATAAAGGCATTGTGAAAACATCACACAAATAGAATGGTAGGGTAGTAACATGATTGGAATTGTCTTCGTCTCTCAATTTTTTTTGAAAGATTCTATTTATGAGAGATATACACAAACAATGATACCTGATTTAAAATCTTTTTAAATAATATTTTGTTTTGATAAGCTAATCCATTTTTGTATCTATTTTAATAGAGTCGCCACTGAGAAATTAAGATGATCTTAACTAAGAATAACAAAGAAATCACAATTTATTTTTCAATCATGTATATTATAAAATTTAATGGACATAAGTTGTGTGTTCGGAAAATTAGTTTTACAATAACATCCGATGAAAGTCCTCTATTTCACCTATCATACCGTTAATTTCAAAATGTGGTTATAAATATGAAGTGATGTGACAAAATATTATATTTTTATTGGATGCCAGTAAAAAAACTATTTTACATTGACACCGACTATCCTTTAAATCATATACTAAATTTGAATTTCAATTTAAGGTTGCAAAATTTCTTATGAAACTTCATTTTGTAATTGCTTTGACAAGTCTTTCTCAACTACCTATTTACTTCTTTTTTGTATGTATGTATTATAATTTTAATCTTACTCTACTTAAGCTATTTTTCGCAAGTGGAAAAATACCAAACTACATCCTGAGATGGATGCAACCTAAACCAATAGTTAAGACACTCATAAATTGTAGAGGTTGGAGAAGCATGAAATCTATCATTAAAATGATCGTGAATCAATCGGCCAAAGAAAGTTGGCCTTGGATCAAAACTACTATACACATTAGCTTTATAACTTTTTAGGAGGGGTTTCCATGAGACAAACCTAAGGTTGCATGCTAGAAAGAGAATCACCAAGGGCTGCCACAACTATATCATGAGTTAGTTCAATGAAATTGAGGGTGTACCTATCTTGCCAAATGTGATAATGAAAATTACTTTTCTCATTTATGGAACTGCTCATTCCCTTATATCAGTGGCGGTTAACTACCGCTCGACAATTTTCATTGGCAGTTAACTGCCGCCGACATTTTTAAGATCGGTTCAACTACAGTTTACATACCGATGGAATGAACAATTTTATAAGTAAGAAGAGTAATTTTATGTGATAATTGAATATTGCATCATTTTTATATCTCCAAATAGCCCAATAAATGGTTATAATTATACACCACTCACCAAAACTAGTATTATTTAAGATAGGAGAGAACCCACTTGGTGCTCTGCTCCCTCCGCTATACGTGGTCCATGAAAGTTGAAAATAATGCGACGCTGAAGCTGGCCATTTCAACTTCAAGCTGAAAACGAAATCCACTACAATTTCTTTGTTAATGTGCTATTATATGTGCGTGTGTGTGTTTTTTTCTCCCTTTTTTCAAATTGATATAATTTACCTGTTTTAGAGTCTAGTTTAGTGATTATGCATGCACCTTCTCTTTCTAGGATGATTATGTATGAACGTGTTACATGAAGAATAGTAGTATTCAATCAAGGGATTGAAATTTTCATGCAATCCAATGTTTGGTATTAATCATTGGGAGTGGAAGTGTGGACTATAGTGGTAGTTGTCAAACAAGGAATGCATGTTGCGGCCTACTATGTCTCTTTCTTGTATAGTTAATCTCCTTTTCTTTTTATCGTCCATCCTTGTTAGTTGTTATTCAACAAGTAATCATAGCAAAATAAACATTCAGCATTTCATAACATGATTACAAACATGAATATTTTTTTTTTATTTTATAGATATATTGAGACATGCATTGTCATGACAATGTAAAATTGAACCCATTTTGGGTTGACCGATGGTGTTAACTTCGGATTTTAAAGTGCTTTTTTTAAGATTTCAAGTTTGATTTTTTTGGATCTTAATTTGGATGAACTAATTTAACTTTTTTTTTTTAAAAAAAAATTATAAATATTTTACAACAATCACATCTAGCCAACACAACAAAGAATTGTGCAGTTGCTTCCATTTAAAAATGGCCAAATATAATATGATAAATTGAAGAGTTGTGAACACATACAGTGTACACTAATTTCACACTTAAAGTATATATCCATTCGTCTTGCAATAATATTAAAGTAAATTACACTTCCCTCTCTTAAAAAATGCTTGAATTATACTCCACTCTTCTCTTATGTTAAAATATACACTCCCCTCCCCACTTATTCAAAACATATAAGAAAATATTTCATTCCCCTCCCCAAAGAGAAACATGAATTACATTTCTCTCCCCTCTTATATTAAAATATAAATTTTACTCCCTTATTATATTTTTTTATTTCTAATAATCTAGCAAAATAATAATAATCTAACACACTTCGGAAAAAAAATAGTATTGCAGGTCTATTTTAATATAATCAAAATTTGAGTACATATTTTTTGCTATTTTTTATTCAAAATTTCATTAACATATAGTTTTAACCCCTATTATAAAATATGAAACAACCCAAAATAAAATTAAAATATGTGAAAAATTACTAAAGACAAGAAATTATGGTTATTTAAAAGTTGATTTTATGCTCTAAATTATAAAATTAATAGAAAAATATTTAAATTTAATTATTATTGACATTTAAATTATAAAGAAATGAATTTATTTTTCTTAAATGGTGGTTCAAAATTAGTATATATCATAAAAATATTTATTTATGTTAAAATAGATTAAAGTGTAGTGCATATTTATTTATTAAGAGATGATGTTGTAATTCAAACATCTTATAGGAGAGAGGAGTATAAATTTTAATTTTCAAAAGAGGGGAGTGTATATTTTAACATAAGAGGGGAGATGAGTGTAATTCAAACATTTTAAAGGGAAGTGAAGTATAATTTACTTATAATACTACAATGATATATTGTTCAAATGTTATCTATTATAGTTGATATAGATGGTTAGACTTTCCGTTTATAATCGATGTAACTTCAATTCAAGTTCTGAATTCTATATAATTGATAAGCTATACACAATGGAGCTAGTTGTGTATGACCTAATCTACTTTTTTGAAATCAAACAAAAAATATGTTGAAATGTTAAGAATCATTTTGAAACAAAACCAATAATTAAATAGACAAGAATCGAGTTTAGGATCTCAATATCATAATCGTGACCAGTGAGTGAGAGAACACATGGCCGGCTATGGTCACACTATCATTGGAGAAACTTGATATTCCCTCCGTCTAACATATACGACTCGTTTATCTAATTTAATTTACAGGTATTGAAAAATGTGGTTAATTAGATGGATTCTGTAATTAATTCATCAAATACAAATATAATATATTTTATTCTTTTAGTTTTATAATCACAACAACCATGATATTTTTCTCTTTGATACCAACCAACTGTTACACAATAATATATTCAAATATAGTCATAAAGACGAATTGTTGGGGAGATTTGAGTGTAATTTTTCAATGAAATAATTATTGGTCAGACAATATTTATCCATGACATGGTCGAACTTTGGATTACGAGTGTTTTTTTTTAGAACCAAAGTTAACAAAAAAAATTAAAATACAGTATAGCCACCAAAGAGTCTGCGTGGAATAACAAAATAGAAAATAATACGCAGATCAATCTCCATTTCTCTTCATGTGTACACACAGGAAAACAAATATTTAATCTCACATGAATTGTATTTAGTTTACATACTCTTTCCCAATAGGCACACTTTTTATGAGAATTCATTGTTTTTTTAATTAACCTCCTCAGTTTACAGGCCTGACAGATTCATGCTTTGAGCATGCATGACTGATGATCACCGGCAGAGCCAGAAAATTTATAGATTCTGGATAAAGAATTTATCGCAAATTCACATGTGACATAATATATAAATAGTCATAAATCGAAGTAAAAGAGGTCCCTTGTTTTGTTAACAAAAGTACAATTTAAAGTAGGGTTATTAATTGAAATTGACCATGTAATATACGTGAAGTCTGAAAAATTGGCCCTATAATTGTATTCTGAACATGTCATTTGAGATTTTTATTATTTATAACCATGTAATATATCCGAAGTCCAAAAAAGCAACCAAGAGATTGAATTTTTTCATGATTTCTTAGAGGCGAGTTAAGAACGTTAAAATATGGCTTTACATAGAAAAAATTATAAATTTTCGACAAACGGCAAATTAATTATGAATTTTTAAAGTGTCAAAAACTCAAAAAACAAAACAACGGAAATCTCGACCTATAAATCGAATTTTGAGCTCATTATTTGCAGAGACATCTATAAAAATACATAAAAAGGATCTGTAAAGTTTCATAGCATTTCGAAATCGTTTAAATTTATTTTGATTTTTCAACCAAAACGTGTAAAATTGAAATTTTGTTCCGTGTAAGCGTATACTCACAAGTCAAATTTAGTTCTCTAATTTTGTAGGCATGACTAGAACATGATAAGAACCTTCACAATAAAATTTTGTAGTTTTTAAACGAGATACAAATTAATTATAAATTGTTTAAGAAATTCATAATTATGAGGGAATAAAAGTTCATAATTAATTTATCCCTGGTCGAAGAAATTTAATTTTTTGTGTAAAGCTATATTTTAACGTGCTAAACATGTATGAAAAAAATAGTGAAAAAATTCAACCTGTAGGTCACATTTTTAGACTACGCGTAGATTATAGGGTGGTAAAAAATAAGAAGAAATTCAAGTTAAAATGCTAGAATATATGTTTTGTATTTTACAGGGTCATTTTTCAGACATAATGTATATTACAGGATCAATTTGAACAATTAACCCATTAAAATAAGACAGATGAACCCGTCAATAGTGTGCTAAATAAAATTAGGAGGTAAATGTCTTTTCTGAGTCTATTTGCGTGTGAGAATTTTTAGATTTTGCCCAATTTTTTTTTGTAAGTTTGTTAATGGGCTTTTGGATTGGGTCTAATGCGCAAAAATTATCGATCGAGTCCGGGCAACCAACCGACCACCCCTACTGATGACTTTGTTAGTATTTCTTTTTATAAAGGTCTGTAGCTTGATTTGTTTTTGGATGTGAGATCAGTTTTGTTGCAAGAAAGAGGCAGCTTTTTACAACAAATTTGATTCTTATACTTTTTTTTTAGCATTAGATAAACACATTTAGCATTTTGAAAACTTTAAAAAACCATAGATATATACTTTAGGTAATTAAGAATATTACTATAATAACAATATTTAATGCACCTTTGATTAAAATTTTTGAAAAGTGAGAAATAATGGATAGACTTGTTGTAACAAAAGCAACTTTATAGTCGGTCATAAAAAGCTTGCAATTTAAAGATTTAGTCTATGTGTTGGTATCACGATATGTCATCATATCGTGAGATACATTTACTATAATATAAAGGTACAATTAAACTCTCTGTGTTCACTTATGTAAACATAAGATAATTACAACAAGTGAGTTATTCGTTGAAATGTCCTAAGTGAAATTTTAAGAGCACTCTAACAAATACTTAGAAGAAAATACACTGCTCTCTAGGTATCTCATTTTATAGGCTTCACTTTCTTGATCTAATGGGTCTCTTTTAGGATGTCCAGGTCCATATGGCTTATTTGTATTAGGCGCGTGAAGTTGATCATGTTTCTTTAGACTGCTCGTCTGTGCAAGGCGCATGGAGTCAAGAGCACGCAACTCACGTCACTTGTCCGTGCAGGACGCGTGACACATTATGAGATACTTTCAAGAGGAGGACCACAATGTTGCTTGGACAACGACCTGAGAGAGTTAGTGTTGTCGATAGTGGAGCTCACCTATCCTGAACGATCTAACTGAGCTAAGCAAGTGGAGCTCACGTGACCTGAACGATCAAGTTGAGTTAAGCAGGTGGAGCTCACGTGACTTGAACGATTAAGCTGAGTGAAGAAGGTGGCGCTCACGTGACCTGAATGATCAAGCTGAGCTGTACAAGTTGAATGGTCAATGTATAGGAGAGTCCACATGGTAGGGTCCTCCATACTAGTCTACAGTCCACCAAACGTCAAGCTTGTCAAGGCATAGACGTTTGTTCTTCGTAGAGTCGACTTGTATCAGCCCACTGTGCAATTGAAAATCTCATTGTCAAAATGATCTACGTATATTGGTCTACTCACAAAATGTGCATATTCATATTTTCTTTTTAATATGAAGGTAAATGTTGTTTTGCTCCAACATCAAACAAACGGAAATAAATACATATATTCATGTCATTTGTCAAATGCGAATCAAACATTGGATATTTCGTGCTAATATAAATATTTGAATCAAGCAAAGACTAGAAGGTTCTTTCACTCTCTAGAAAACCAAAACATACTACATTGTATGTTTCATGCTAAATATCATTCACGCCATATAACAATTATCTAGAATGAACTATATCGAGTTTAAAACTAGAATGTGTAATCTTAATCCAACGACTCTATGTGTTGAACGTAGAATTTAGAATTTTGTCTCAATGTTACATTTAAATTTGGTAATTTTCATGCATTTTATGATACATTTTTATTTTTCAACTATCCTTTTTGTTAATAACAGACAATTTCTAAAACCTAAATGTCAAAGTTCTATAAACTCGACTATTGAAAAGGTGTAAACCATAGACAAGTCTTGGTAACTAGAAGAAGAATTTACCTATAAACTCGACTATTGAAAAGGTGTAAACCATAGACAAGTCTTGGTAACTAGAAGAAGAATTTACCTTTACCATATGAACAATGACATTTTTCACTTAATTTAACCAAAGACTATACACCACCACAGAATGTTACACCTTATAGATGCACATCACATCAACTCAGCTGCCAAGGTCCCCTATCTCCATTACTCAGTTTCTCCATCGCTCCAATCACTGTAACCCACGTTCACCCTTGTTGGATAACAGTTTCACTTTTTTTTTTATATTGATCTTTTTCCCCTGTCTTGGTCTAAATTGGCGCACCCCATTTTGGGTGCCATTATACCATGCCATCTTTTTTCCCCAAAGTGCTACTTTCTACCACCGCCATTTTTAAGATTAGCTTTCGTGATAGATTAATCTCTCAACTCGGATAAATTCACCAAAATTTACAAAGCCATCCTCAATAGTTTTAGCATTAACGTATTGGTAAGATTTAAACCTAAGACCTTTAATTAAGTCTCGAATTACCTCGTTCAAACGCTATTATATATAACTGCTCTTCTTAATCTAAATATAATATTTTTAGTCCATTAACTTTAAAAACTTATCCACAATTTTTTTATAAAAATGTTTGATATACACCTATTTTTACATATATCTGCGATATCCAGTTAATCACATGTAAAAAATATGGTTAGTTCAATGGAGTTGACGATTAATTTAAATCGCACGGTCATAAATTAAATTAACCATCTACTCAATCGAATTAACCACAATTTAAAATCGATTAATCAAGTGTATTAATTAATGTATTTTTATAAACCTCCAACTCAGCATGTGTACAATTATACCATACAAGCTACATAGCATAGCATATAGGATATATCATATCATATTATATATATGTATGTATACAACTTTGTTTGACTCTTTGAAAACTAGTGGCAAGAGAGTGAGTGGTTGCTATAAATATTCTAGTAGGAAGTACTTTAACATTCCGTTGCATCTTCCTTATTATTTATATATCCTTCCTCTTGTTGGAGAAGAAAAGGAAGAAGTGAGAGAGAATGGGAAATTGCCAAGCTATTGATACAGCAACTCTTGTAATACAACAACCAAATGGTAAAGAAGAAAGGTTGTATTGGCCAGTTACTGCTAGTGAAGTCATGAAGACACACCCTGATCACTATGTTGCTCTTCTTATCTCTACAACATTATGCACTTCAAAAGACAAAGAAAATTGTTCAAATAAGAGCAGCGACAACAACAATAACAATAACAACAACAACAACGACGACAACAACAACAAAGTTCGTATTACACGTATCAAACTTCTTAAGCCAACAGATACACTTTTGCTTGGTCAAGTTTATAGACTCATCTCAGCTCAAGGTTTGTTACAACTTCATTTGAGCTTTGACCTTTTTCTTTTGATTCTTTATATTGGTTTTCACCCTTGAAAGATTATTTTGTTGTTCTTTCTAATTTGAGTTTTATGTTGTTTTTGGTTTCAGAGGTTACAAAGGGTATGTGGGCAAAGAAACAAGCAAAGATGAAGAGAAACTCTTTGCCAGAATCAGCACAAAAGTCAAATCAGATTAAGGAAAGGATTAATGATAAAACAGCTAAGAGGTCTGAACCTGAAGATAACAAGGTAAATTTCAACTAAAATTTTGATTTTTACTGTTTCTACTTCCTAATCCAACTTGATTGAATCTGCAAGAACATGAATATCTTGAGTGGTGCTTGATGCAATAGTTTAATTTGCTTATTGTCAACCATCTCCTTCTTATGAACAGTAACTATATTTTGCTCAAGCATTAATTTTAGTTTTACACATTGATTCATGTTTTTTTTTTGTTTTAGGTTCGAAACTCGGACCTTGCATATATTATATGTTGTCTTTACCATTGAGCTTAGCTCATGGCGACTGATTCATGTTTATTTACATTAACTAATTAAGGCTTGGTTATAAATTTAGGCACCAACACATATAATTACACTGAATTATATGTTTTTCTCAAATTATTAACGGTGTCAGTATGTCAGTGTCCGTGTCGTGTCCAATGTATGTGTTTGGATCGGTGATTCATAGAAAGTAACTATATTTTGCAAAAGGATTAATTTTAGTTTTACACATTGATTCATTTTTATTTACATTAACTAATTAAGGCTTGGTTATAAATTTTATTGGCACTTCATAATTTTCATTTTCTTGATCCATTGACTTTCTAGTAGCAAGGAATTAGATAAGAGAATTATTTTCAAGAAAATAAGAGAGAGAGAGAGATTTGTTGAATGGTAATTAATACTAATAATTTGTGATTGGTTCATTATTTTCAGGAAACAAAATCTGAAAGACATGAGTCAAGGACAAAAGCAACAACAAATGGTGGCAATCATAATAATAAGTCAAGAACATGGCAACCTTCTTTACAAAGCATCACTGAATCTGCCAGCTGATATGAGTTTTGAATCTTACTCACATGTGATGATGACTCAAGAGACATGATTGCTTAGATCTATGGGAAATTTAATTAAATATAACACATTTTAGGGAAGCTAGAGCTTAGAAATATAAGAGATGATAAAATTCCCTTTCAGCAACTTGTGGCCTCATGCATAATAATTGTGTATAGTATAAGTAAAAGTTGACATATAATATTGAACATCATTTAATGTATTCAGATATTACTCTTCAGTGAAATCAGACTTGTCATTACCAGTTCAGCAATCAGCATTATTCTTATTGTGATGTTTTTTTTTTTAATATGTGGCTTCAAACGAATAACATGTCGACATCTCACAGATAATTACAATAAATTGAAAGATATGGCCTCAAAAATCAAAATTGATCAAATAGAAGAAATATTTTTCAAGAGAATTGTCTCATAAGCTTATGCAAATCAAGACTCATAAGATTTTTGTAGGTAGGTTTAAACCTTTGCAATTTAAGCAACAAACACAAATTTGAGAACATGAACATGTTCTCAAAATGAACTATAGACAGGTGATTTTTTATTTTTATAAATATATATGTTTTGATACCATATTAAAATTTGATTTGGACATAATCACTTGATTCAATTCCTATATAATAAACTTCTTAATGTTAAGTGTGTCTCTTATAAGATCAATTATAAGATCATATCTCATCAAATGTAAAACTGTTAATATCTCTTTTATTCAATTATAAATAAAACATGCATTATTTGAACAGCATTAGTTGATGATACAAAAAGAAAAGTGCATTATTTGATGTACACAATAAATAGTTCAAATAGGGAAATTGGGCTTGGTTGTCTTCAACTATATCCGTGTAATTTTTAAAAATTAAAAGAATAACCCTTAGATCAACTTGAAGAAGCAAGTAATTAATAAGATATTAACAACTAAGGAATATTGTTCAAATGAAAAGTAAAAAAAGTATGAATAAGAAGGAAGATGTGACATAACACAACACAACACAAGGTTTACTTTAAAAACACTTGCAATCAATGTGCCTGTGCATTTTTATATCACTTTAGACATACATGACACCTTAGGGATATTTTTTGTTGCATTAGAAGCAGAAGAATTTTTCTCATGGCCCGTTGCATTATTTGTGCCTCAACTTTCTTTCTGTCTACTTGCCACTAAAGCAATTCACCAAAAAAAATTGACACTAAAGCAAAAAACCCTTTTTAATTTTTTTCCTCTCTTTTCCTCACTCTTTTTTTTAACTTTTTTTTTTTAACTCATTGGTAATTAGGTCATTTGGCACCATCGAAGTCCACCTTAATATCTCCACAACTTCGATCATTTAAACCAACTATAAGACTGATATCTGATTCACCCGATTGAACATGATTTTTGTTTGATTCTAAATCTTTCGATGTAGATCATTTCACGAGGATTCGAACCTGTATTTTCTAGGTCCTTCCTCGTTATATTTTTATTTTGATTTATTTATAATAAAGATGTTGCATCAAGTCATATGAATGAATATAAACTATAGAATAGGACAATTGCAACCAGCTCACCACTCGTGCACTTCCTACGCATGAAAGTTAGTTTGCACTGCACGAGGGGTCTTAAGATTCCATCATACAATACATAGAATTCCTTCCACACGGCCCACCAATATTTGGCTTCTTTAACTTTTCCTTTTCCCTTTCCCTTTCCCTTAAGTGCTTTTTTCATTGTTTAAAAAATTCATAACATTAGTCACTACCTTCTTTCCTTTCTTTCTTTTATGTTTGATAATGTTTACCTTTTATTTTATTTCTTTGCATTATGTATGATGAACAATCATGGAAGATAGACATAGATATTCGAGCAAAGCATGCCTTTTTTATTTTCCTTTCCAGATTGCAGTTCTGTTGGTCACGAGTTTATATTATCTCTTTCACATGTCTCAGAAGAATACTAGAGATGCACATAAATAAAGTTATGTATAGAGATGATAATATTTTTTTGCAAGCAAATTCAGCTAAGTATTGCTTAGGATTAAAGTGTATGTGTATTGTACAGGGAACAATCATTATATGGTACGGCAGAAATCAATAGATAGTAAACAAATAAACCGACTTCAAATTGATTGATAATATATACATCACACTCATATAATAATGTATCCACTACCTAATTTTAATTTTGTTTTGAAAAATCCCAAAGGAACCGGCCTGATGATTAATCAATGAATACTTTTTTTTTTCACCCCACATCTTTTTCACTTTAAGCTTAAAAAGACATTTTTGGCTCCTTAATTTAATTTTTAGGTTCAATTTACCCCTTAATTCTAAAACAAGTCATTTTAACCCTTAACTTATCTCTATTAGCATAAGTTGGTCTTTCTGTCCAAATTGTTAGTCAAAGTAAAATTTAATTATAGATGCATGAGTTTGATGTGCCACCTTAGTCATTCTAAAAATTAAGGTTAAATAAGTTTGTCTTTGCAAAATCATCAATTTTCAATTGTCGTCCTCATAAAAAAGAATGACATATTTGCAGTAATAGAAAATTCTCTAGCATGTAGTTTTAGTTCTATTAAATTTAAATTTGTTTACTTATCCTTAAACTTTTAGTTTTTTTAATGAAATTTTTGCATGTTTCGAACTAAATAAAAAGTCCAACCACACAAAATTTGGAATGTAGGGAAAACCTAAGAAGAATGTTGTTTCCACCCAAAGAAAATTTTGGAATGCAGTCCACGCATGATGAGGAGGACAGTTGAAATTTTCGTTTCATTCATGAAGAAGACGAAGTTTGTGAGTGTGAAGAAGAATGAGAAGAGGTTGAGCATAATAAAACGAAAGAGGTGCCAAAGAATTAGGTTATGACAATACGACAATTAAAATTAAAATTTTAATCGGAAGAGGTGTCCACATTTTGAATATGACATTGTCTCGACTAGATTATCTCTGGAGGAGGGAAACACAAACAGAAATGAGTCTACCATGTAAGTAGGGAATAATAAACCAAAGTTATAATAATTACCACTCAATTCTCAGCCTTAAAAATTTCAACACAAAGTTAAAATTCTTTAATAAACTTGCCAAACAAATATTATATAAACTTGCATAATCAAACAAATAGAAGAACAAAGTATTGTAACAGTGTCATTTGATAACAAAAAACAGACATCTTCTGGACTTGTATATTGCCACTGCAATGTTGCATTATAGTATTATAATAACTGAGATGTTGTGTTCTCAATCATCCCTTGGACTAGTTCAACCTTATCAAATTGGCTGAAATTACCCTTCTGTTTGAAGATCTGAGTATGGTGATGTCTACAATAAAGGCGATGTTCATGTGCCACATAGTTTGATGGACTGATTATACAACCTCCATGTGTGCACCTGAAGCAAATCTTATGGTAAGATTCTCCATCAACAGCTACCTGAAAAAGAACAATCCCAATGAATATATGGTTAGATCTAGGATATTTAATTTTAATGTTCCCATCCTATAAAACATAAAACACAGATACTGACGACACATATAAGCGGTGTCGTCAGTATCTGTGTCGTGTCTAGTGTCTGTGTCCATATCCATTCTTCATAGTTCCTATCATATCTCAGAAGGATTTGAACCATATATTGGACAATTTGTGTTTGTATGAGCTGTGACATTTTGAAACTGTTACTTAGATTTAATAAGGGCTCTTAATTTCAATTTTTTTATTTACTCCCTTGGTTAATTAAATACTAACTTCAAAAATTTGCAGGTGCCTGATGGCAAATCTAGCTTAATCACTGTTTCCAGCTCATTTATGTATATTTCAATTTATAGTTCTGCTACTATGTTTAGTAACATTAATGTAATAAATGAATCATAGTGTATCTTCACATGTATAAAAGTCTAAAATATTAAGTAAAGAATACATGGATAAGAGAGATTCTCAGTTGTGGCTTAATCTAATCTAAATAGTATGTCAGAGAAAAGAAGAAGATAGATTTAATTTAACAATAAAGATGACAAGGATAAGGTTCTTTAAAGTGAGAAATAAGAATATATTCACCATTAATTTCATTTAAAGTGTACCATGATGTTAACATTTAAGGATAGATTCAACCTTACTCGTTTTAGAGGCAAAATTACTTTTAAAGAGACATTTCCCTATCAGTAAAGTTTACTAAAGAATATAGTTAAGTTATATAATATACCTTTTCAATTGGGTACACTGTTTTCTTGCAACCAACACATTTTTCTTGAGTTCCAGCAAAAAACCTTGAAACCTTGTTATATGCTTGGACCTGTTACATTATTAGTTACTAGAGACAATTTAGAAATTAAAAACCTATCATGTGTATTAAGAATGAGAAAAAACCTGATCAGTAGATCTTTCAACTCTATAAATTCTTGCAATACCTACAAGCAATAGATATAAAACAGATGAAAGGAGAAAACAAAAGAAATATTTATTAAAAAAAAAGGGCTTATACTTAAGAAATAACTATGTAGTAGGAGCTATTCACCTTCAAAACTTTTGTCCAAACTGCCAGTCATCTTAAAGAGTTGATTAAAATGAGGCTTGCAATATAGAACACCCTCAAAGGAACAATAGTTACTCAGCTGCACCAAGCATAAGGAAAAGAGGATTAAGGATATTAGCATACATGATACATAACATGTTAATTTGTATTAGAGTTCTGTAATAAGCAACAGAAAGTTGTCACATAATTTCAAATTTTCAATTACATATATGATTGGCTTACAAACTCAATGCTGAAAAAATTAAATCGAAATTTACTGAGGAAGAAACATTAAAGTTGACAAAAGTTTGAAAATACACAAGTGATAAAATAATTGTGGAAGTAAGTGCATCAACTATTTGTGTTCAAGTAGCTAGTTATGCCAATTTCATGTGAAAATATTTTGAAACTTAGCGATTTACACTGCCAAAATAGTGGTTATAAGTGGGAGTAACATTCACTCATATTATGGGTTAGTTTTCAGGATATTGTTAGACTCAATTTCAAAATTTTAGAAGATTTCATCATAGCCATGCCTAAGAGTAAAGATGTGCAAATGCTGTAGAGAACAAGAAAATGCATGGTCAAAGCTAAACACAATGTTGAAAACGACATCTAGAGGTGTGTTGTTAAGCATTCTTTGCATGATGGCAACAATATTTTATAAAGGGGATAGGAGATGGAATCGGTGAGATCTCCGACTTGTAGTTCAATCGGTCAATCATGGTTGAATCAAATAACAGATAAATAAATGAATAAAAAGGTAAAAAAAAGTATTAAAATGTAAAAAAGAATACATACAAAATTTAAATTGATTGAACCAACTACAGTTGAACTGCAATTCAACCCTAGTTCAATTAGACTACAATGTAACTGAGATCAAATCAATCGATAAACTGACAGGTATTCGGCTCAACCTGTTGAACCATTCAATTCGATTCGATTTTTAAAGCATTGCATGTTAATACACATAGAAACTAATTGATCTAAAAAATCACATCGTATGAATTATATTGGAAACATAACTTTTTTAGCCATGCACTGAAGTCTAAAGTATTTGTTTCACCATTTATCCAAAACTAGACTCTAACCCGTGCGATGCACGGGTATCGCACGAGTTTTGAAGAATATAAATATTATATTGATTATACATTCAATACTATGTTATGAAACGACTGCAAAAAGGATAAAAAAATGCAAAATATACATCAATTTAAGTTATTAACTTTATTTTCTTACCAAATAATATTGTCAGTTGTGTTCCTGAATTTCTTCTTTGTTAATAATGAAAAGAAATTGCAATCAGAAAAGGAACCGCTAGCGCATTTGTGACTTTAAAAAAAAATGTTTTAGTACGGTATATCAATTTTGGAAGCAACAAAATATCAATCAAAATGGAAGTGGTTTAGTGGTGAAAATTATAAAGTGTAGTCATATGGTACCCGGTTCGATTCCTTGGGATTAGGGTGAGGTCAGACTGTCTAACATTTATAAAGTTACATACATTTATCCAATCTATATTTTTTATTATAAATTAAAATGATATATTTTAATTATTATCATTTTTATCTAGAAGATATTTAAAAACTAAATTTAAGTGATTGATTAGTTTTTGTTTTTTGAGGGAAAGTGATTGATTAGTGATAAACAATTGACTTGTGTGTGAATTATACGCTCCAACATCACTCTTTAGCGACTATATTGTATTTATTTTTTATGTTAAACTAGACTCTAACCCGTGTGATGCACGGATTTTTGTAGAGTTTCATATATAAAATATCAAATTGGCTATATTATTAATCCTAGAGTTACATTTAAACTCAGAAACAATCAAACTAAGTGACAAAAAAATTGCAATCAGAAAAGGAACCGCTAGGACATTTGTGACTTTAAAAAAAATGTTTTAGTACGGTATATCAATTTTGGAAGCAACAATATATCAATCAAAATGGAAGTGGCTTAGTGGTGAAAATTGTAAAGTGTAGTCATATGGTACCCGGTTTGATTCCTTGCAAAACCTTTTTTTCATAAAATTTATTCAGACCCGCCAAAAAGGGCGGGATTAGGGTTAGGTCAGACTGTCTAACATTTATATATATAAAGATAAAGATAAAAAGTAAAGAACCAAGTGAATATTAATCTAAAAGGGTGACCAAATTTACAAAGATTTCTGAATATCATACATGTAAAGATGAAATAAGCCTTATTGAAGCATTCATCGAAACAAAGAAAACTAAAAATAAAAGCTTGGTCTTATACCTTGAGTGTGCCCTTGCAATGGTGGCATCTGAAGCAAGACTTGTGGAACACTTTGTTATCAGCAGTGAGCTGTTCCACCCAGTAGACTTTCTTTTCACATGTATTACATTTCTGTGTAGTGCCTGCAAATGATGCCATCTCAAATTTTCACTTGGAGGTTTGAATAAACCAATGAGTCTCTTGCTTGCTTCTTGTTTTTTTCTTTTCTTTCAAATTCTGTGTAGGGGAACCTCACAGCTCAAGTATATCACAAATTATTATTAGTAGTACTAGTAGTAATCATGTTCATATTGGCCTACATTAATTTCAGACATATTATCAATACATGCACATTTTGAGTCAAAAGAAATATATGCAAATACTATATCTTTCAATAATACATTGTTTTTTGATAAAAAATAATAACAAAACCTTGTTTTTTTAACTTGTTTCTCTAGAAAGCTCTTAAAATAAATCCAATATTACTATACTCATAATGACTTTATCTTTTTTTATTTTTCTAAAAATGCTTAGCCGAAAGGTCTATGATTTGGATTATATAAAATAGTCAAAAAAGTTGTATGCATTGAACAATTTACTAATTCAAAGCCAAAAGGCCAATAAGAAAGGGAAACGATGAATCTATAGCAAAAAATAAGAAAAGCAATTCATATTTGCTTTAAAATTTCCTTGTGATGATTACTGACTCTAAAATATTTTTCTCTAAACTTTTAGTATTAAACTAGACCATTGACCCGTGCTGACGCCCGGGTCATATAAGAGAACAAATACAACGGAAATAAAAAAGTAAAAACTTTACTTGAATCGAAAAAATAGTATGATTCAGTTCATAAAATTAATTGCCGCAAACGTTTTTAATGTACAATATTAAACAATTTCCATGACATCAATCCTGTTACGGTAACATGACATATAAATTTGATGACATAATTTATTGACGAAAAGAAAATCCAACGTCTGTCGAAATAGAAAAAGTACCGATATGAAATAAAAACAATACTACAAAACAAAGTGCTACACGTTACGGAAAACTTCTCTGTAGACCACATTAGATGTCACATCAGTATCTTGACCGTCTTCATCATTTGATCAGTATCTTTAAACCATCCCTTGAAGTAACCCTCGATATTGCGACGTACAATTGTCCATGTGAAAAAACAGGAGACGGTAGATAGACACCAACATTTTTTA
>Ga0228711_1006372_pt1 | contig 17561 bp, 15 predicted proteins | sample MedpolnodulmetaG_2_FD_177996 | JGI IMG/M metagenome (GOLD analysis project Ga0228711, IMG submission 177996) | Root nodule microbial communities from Medicago polymorpha collected in Santa Monica, California, United States - brown nodules | ecosystem: Host-associated > Plants > Roots > Nodule...
AGTACTTTGATTATGGATCCTGTACACTTGAACAAATTGTTTAGCATATCCAATTGATTATTTTTAATACCTTGTTATTGTCAAAACTCAATAGGTGACTTGTGAAACACCCTTTGTTCCAACAGAGGGAACTTTGAAAGTTTGGATTGATCTAAAAGACATTAACAAGTGGCTCTCCACACCAAGAGTCTTTCCAAAAGTTAATAAACTGACCATTTCCTAAATTCCATGAGGTGTTTTGAGACACCTCAGAGAATTTGTGCTTAATGCTACTCCAAACAGATGAAAAGATATGATAAGAAATTGGTGATTTTCTCTGTAAAACTCTACTTCTCAGAAATTGAGCCCAATGAAAATTTGATTGGGAAAGCTCCCAACAAAGATTAGCATCTTCATTAATCTTAGTGAGAGATCTAATGCCTAGACCACCTTCTTTCAAAGGAGAACACACTTTGCTCCAAGCAACTGTAACTAGCTTTCTTTGATTTACATCACCACTCCAAATTAACTTCCTCATCCATCTTTCCAAATCTTTTATCAAACTGTTGGGCCAAGAATAGAATGTGATGCAGTGAAGAAGCATGCTTTGAATCACACTTCTAACTAATTGAACTCTTCTAGCAATTGAGAGGAGGGAGGCTTTCCAAGCTGATAGCTTAAGTTTGATTTTGTCAACAATAGGTTGAAGATAAGCTTTTTTGGTACCCCTAAGTATGTGAAGGGAAAGATACCAATATTATTTGCAATAGCAGACAGTCTTTGGTGGGAGATTGACCAGCATAAATAGATGATTTGTGAGGATTTACAAACTGACCTGAAACTTTAGAATATTGGAAAAATAAGTCAATGAGTGTTTGAATGTTTGAGTTTGTTCCTTTGCAGAATATCATTATGTCATCTGCATATAGAATATGAGACGGCACATGATTGTTTCTAGATCCATTAAAAAATTTAAGCTTTCCTTCTCTGACAATTTTGGTGATGCTTCTACTCAATACTTCTTCAGCAAGGCAGAAAAGAAGAGGGGCTAGAGGATCCCCCTGCCTGACTCCTTTTGAATAAGAGAAAAAACCATGAAGCTTGCCATTAATTAAAATAGAAAGTTTTGCAAAAGACAATATGGATTGAATCCATTTGCAAAATAAATCATTAAAACCAAATGATTTGAGGACTCTGCTGAGAAAAGACCAGTCAAGAGTATCCAATGCTTTTGCAATGTCCACCTTTAAAGCTAAGTTACCACCAAATGATTTCCTATGCAACACATTAATAGCTTTAGAAGTAAGACAAATGCAATCTTTTATGCTCCTTCCTCTAAAAAATCCTCTTTGCTGAACAGAAGTAATAGCTGGCATAATTGTTGCAAGCCTATCTGCAATTATCTTTGAAATGATCTTGAACTTGAAGTTAGCAATTGCAATTGGCCTATATTGATCAACTGAATCTGCATAGTTAGTCTTAGGAATAAGCACAAGAATATTGGAATTAAAATTAGGTAATAACAAACCAGGAGTAAAAAACTACAGTACAACTTTTATTACATCATGTTTGATTATTTCCCAATAAGTTTGAAAAATTAGTGCTCTGAAACCATCAGGTCCTAGGGCACTATCTGAATTGAAAGAGAAAATTGCAGTTTGAATTTCTTCATTTGATGGCAAGAGAGTAAGCATATCATTAATCCTATATGTAATCAAGTTTGAGATAACTTCCTCAATTAAACCATTTTGAACTATATTTGTAATTGTAGTGAATAAGTTTGTAAAATGGTTCACAACATGTGCAGAGACATAATTTGGATCATTTAGTATGCTTTCACCATTTCTCATGGTTGTGATAAGGTTTGAGGTATTTTGGCTAATTTGTGGAAATAGGCTATATTTCTGTCTCCCTCACACTGCCATTTAACCTTAGATTTCTCCTTCCAAAAAAATTCCTCCATATTCAAGGTGTTTTCAAGGTGCAGTTGAGCTCTCTTTTCTTAATCAGGAAGATTGTCATCATAACCATCTTTGTCAATTTGATCTTGGATTTCATCAACTTTCTAATAAGCCATACTAACTCGATTATGAATGTTTCCTAAAGAATTCTTATTCCAGCTTTTGAGATTTTCTTTCAAAACTTTCAACTTCTGTGATAGAACATACATAGGACACCCCACAATTGGATTGTTCCAACATTGTTTTACAATATTGATACAGTCTGGATGTTCTACCCACATTTTCAAAAACTTAAAGGTTGATGCAAACTGAATGTCCAGAGACATAAACTCAAGTAATAAGGGATAGTGGTCTGATCTTACCTTCGTGAGAGTGCAAACATTAGATGAGGTGCAAGAGTTAATCCAATATTCGTTAACTATGACTCTGTCTAATCTTCTTTGAATATTAAATCTTCCTCTCCTGCCATTTGACCAAGTATAGGCTCCTCCTCTAGTGTGCATGTGGATGAGGTTGTTTGTGTCAGTCCATTGTTGAAAATCCTCCATTGCTAATCTTGCTGGGCTATAAGAACTTCTTTGCTCATGTGACCCTAAGATGGTGTTAAAGTCTCCAATGCAAGCCCAAGGCATTAAGTGTTGGTTTTGAATGATTGAAATAGTAGACCAGAGATCTCTTATTTTCCTATAACAAGTGGATGCATACACAAGAGTTATGCCAAAAATCTTACCTCCCACATCAAAACTGATAGATATCTGCTGATCATCCGCAGACAAAAGTGTAGGTGACAGATAAATAGAACAAAGACACCATAAATTTGGAAGTAAAGTGTTTGTATTATTCACAGCAAAAACCTTCAGCCCTAGGTTGTGTAACCATCTCTAAGAAAGCTAATAAACAGACATCCAGGGCTTGGCTACAAAACAAAGTTCAGGTTTTAAGTTTACTAGTAATTTTTTCAAAGCCAATTTAGTTGGGGCATTGGCGAGACCCTTCAAGTTCCAATAAAAACTCTTCATTTGAAAGGTTTGGAAGTTCCAACCCTTGATCTAATTGGGTAACTATTCTGTCCAGCTGCCTTAACTTTATCTACTTTCTTTCCTGCTCTTGTCACCACTTTTTCAAAACCTTGATCATCAATAGCAGGGACAACATTGTCTGCACTTTTTGAGGATTTATTTAAATCAACATTTCTTGCTACAAGGGTTTTTCTAACCTTACTTGCACTTGCCGTTTTATCACGGATTTGAATAGTTTGATTAGTTGACATAGCATCATCTTCATCCACTTCCATTTCAGCCAAATTAGCCCAAGATTCCTTCAAAAACTCAATGTCTTTCTGTACTACATCAAGGATCTCTTCACCATTGTCATTCACAGTTTCATTACTTTCATTTGTGATGTCATCATCATGAATTTGTGTGGCATCCACAAATTCACATTCAGAGGGACTATGCACTTCAATATCTGCAATTCCAGCAGGTGTCTTGCTACTGCTAGCTTGATTAGAGGTTTGCAATGCCTCCAATTCTTCATTAACTTCTTTTTCTAGATACAAATCCTCATGTGATCTTAGCTGCTCCACATTCTGAAAGTCATTACTTTCTAAATTCACTAGAACTGGTTCTTTTTGTTTAGGAACAAAACTTGTTTACTGACAGTTGCAGATTTTTTTGTTTGCTCTTTAGGCTGAATTTCTATATTAACACCTTTTCTTCTCCTGAAATTATCAAAATGATGGCTAGTAATATTACAATGAGAACAAAAGTCTGGAAAATTCTCATAATCAAGGTCTACAAAAAATGCATAACCTTTCCTTTCAACCAAAAGCCTATATCTCAATTTTTCTGCTAAATTCATGTCCACTAAAACTCTAACATAGTGACCAAAGGACCTGTCAATCATAGGCTTGCTTGAAATGTTGTATGTGAAATGGGTGTTCCCACACCGCTTGCAATAGCAAATAAATTTTTCTTTCTCCAATATTTCTGCGACAATCCGTAAATTCTTACCCAAACCTGAGAGGTTGAATGTTGTCGAGAACTTGGGTTAAAGTCCTTACTCCATGCAAAAAGCTTTAGTATACCAGGACTTAAATTCCACGAGCCAACTGATCTTACACTTCTCATATCTTCAATGGATGAAAAAGAGAGTTCATAAAAACCCTTACCAAGAGATGTCAATCCCCATCTTCCTAAAGATTTCCACATCGAAGATAACTTTGATCTCAAGCTATCCAACGTAATTGGCATTGTACCCTTTGGCCAGATGATTCTATCTTGAAGTTTATGCTAGCATGCATCAAGCCCGGCTTCATACTCCTCTTCCGAAATGATAATAGACATTTTAACGCCTTTCACACAAGGTTTTAGGAGCTGGCTTTGAGGAATATCACTAACATTACTCAATGCTCGTGTAAAAGTTTTTTGCTGGGTAATAGGTGATGGATTAGGTTTAGATGGTAGTGGAGGTGGTGTAGGAGAGTCCATTTAGAGACATGGCCATGATAAGATGAAGGGTTTCGCGGCAGTTTGATCGGTGGTCATTGATTTTGTTGGTTGTTGACGGTGGTTTGGTGGTGCAAAGTAGGTTACTTAGTGGCAAGGTAAGGAACAGTGAAAAACGCACTAGGAATCGCCAATTGACCGCCAAAGCACATGTTGTGTTTCTGGTCATCGCTTGGTGTCCTACTAGATACATTAATTATTAAATGTATTTTTTTTTTGAAACCAATTATTAAATGTATTTAAAAAATTAAGTTTTACTTATAATAGTGATCGGAGAAAATACATACACACATAATAAGAATTTTTATTACCACCAAAATTCCCTAATTAACATCATTATAAAACTCACTAAATCATTAAAATTACGGGCTTGATCGTCATTTTATACCACTAATAAGATAACACATCTATCAATGAGACTAATTAATACGCAATATCTTTTCCTTTGCATCTACTCCCTCCGTTTCACAGTACTTGTCGCTTTCGAGGAAAATACACATACCAAGAAATCAAATAAATTTTGTTATTTTTGATGAAATTCTTTGTGTTTTTTCTATAATACCCTTACTCATTTACTATTTCATTCAATTATTTCTCTCTCTACAATAAATAGGTAAATGTATTATTGATAAAGTAATAATTAAAGTTGCATTGAAACTTGAAAGTAGCAAGTAAAATAAAACAAAATTATTCTCCAAAAACGACATGTATTGTGAAACTGACGGAGTCCTTTATAGGAGTACTTTTTCTTTTTCCCAATACTACTTTCAATTCAATTCAAAGGTCTGATTAGTTATCACAAATCACAATCCTTCAATGCTACCTTCTCATATACCCGCAAAGCCTTCAAGCCTTCAAAAGAATTAGGGCCTAAACCTGTAACCAAGTAGTTGGAGCTATGAGATAGTAGATAATTTTTTATTGTTTAATTCGGTTTGCATAGGAAACAAGTGTTGGAAGGTGTCACATTTAATTTGGCTAATGACAACTTTGTGTATTTAGTTGGAAGATAATGATATTATTTTAAATAGGAAAATTGTCAGTAGTTGGGAGAGTAGGAATAAGACTGTAGTATTTGTCGAATTGTGACCTAATCCAAGTCTGCATTTCGACGGAGAAGTGTTGGCTGTTGTTATGGAATTTGTGTTAGCATTTGTATATGTTGTCGTTGACAATATTCTATAAGGACATATGGAGTTTGAGGGAGGCGATCTGAATATCATAGGAGTCATGGTCCATCTAAGCACCATTAAGAGGTTATATGATATCGATGGTGGTTTGTGATAGTGCATTAGAGAATTTAAGGCTGCTTGTAGCACTATGACAGAAGATGTTTTATTGGCTCATTGAGATGCTGGTGGAAGACATGATTTGTCAAATCTTTTTTATGTAGTTTAGAGTGGGTTTTGTGGATTCTGGTATTTGTAGTGGTGAGTTTAGCTGAGATGCCATAGAATTTCTTCCTGCATGTGTATTGTATCAGTGGTTGTGTGTTTCTATAATACTGCTTCACCAAGTTCCTGCTCAAAAGTCAAAGGTACTACACCTATAATTGATTAAAGATTCATGTAAATAACTAATTGCATGATGCATCAAGCTAGAAAGTTTGAAATTCTATGTGCTAACCAAACTCTTCCTTCAACTTCTTCTTATGCTCAAAAGTCAAATAAAAACATTGGTCATGAATAGGATGAATAACCTAAGAAACAAAAAAGTTAGTTAGACTCAAATATGCAAGATAAGCGGAAACGTTGATGAAATATGATAATATAATACCTGTTCTACCGGAGAGCAAAAGGTATGCCTAAATTCTTTGGAATGTTTTTGAAGATATGCTTCTAACTTTGCAGTATCTTCTCTTCTAAATATGTCCCAAAGAGCACTAGCTGTTTCAGATATTTCTTTTGTGACAAATGGCACAAAAGGGCCTCTATTATCTTGAGCACGACCCTCTTTATTATCTTTCTTATGTGCTCTTTTTATTTTTGTAATAGCACAAAGTTGATCTTCAGTTAATTTCACCTCAGTTATATGAGTCAAAATGTTTACCTGTTAAAGTTATTGAATAATTAAGTAAATTTAGTACCATTTTATACTTGTTGCACAATATAAAGTTGAAAGTACAGAACAAGTTATAATGTAGTGTAGCATACCGCGTCTGCCATATCACAAGGAAGTTTTGTAACAGAATCTCCTCTGCCAAGTTCTTCTCTGGTTCCATAAGCAATGTAAGTTTTTGGACCTAAGTCAGGCTTTATGACATGTGGTGGCAACTTTGCAGCAAGGTTGAGAATTCTTGATTGAGGATCACTATACCCTTGAAATGGAAGACAACGGATAAACTCATCACAATGGCGTGGCAAGAGATTTTCAAACTCATCAGAAGGTGGCCAGTCTTTTAGCTTGAGCATCTCTGGCCATAAATTTACATATCTTCTCCCCTCTTTATAAACTTTGAAAAACTGACGAGTGTTAATTTCTACCTGAAAAGGTTTATATAGAGAGATAAATATTTTTCCAAATTATAGTATTAGTATATATACATGACATACAAAGTAAAGTACTATAATATTAAAAATGAATTGCCTATTCAAGTTACATGTTATTCTAAAGGATAAGAAGGAACATCTACATCACCAAATGAAATGTAACTATAAAAAAAACCATAGATTTATTTGTGCATGAGTTTGACAACATATGTCAAATTTGAAACTCCGCCCAAATAAATTATTTATTGTATTAATGACATGTCCAATCTTATGCAATCTTTAAATCCTAAAAGCGCCAACGTTGAAAGACTCACTCTTGTTCATACAATGCAAACATATTTGCTTTAAGGGAAATTAAACATAACAAAATATACGGGGAGGAACTTTTTCCACTCCAAACTAAACTTTGAATGGGTTCGCCATTCCTCAATTTTTTTTGGAATTTAAATAGATTGTTATCTATAAGGTCACTTGACATTGGACAGTTTATGTCATGGCAATTCTTGCAACATGCCAGAATCGCCATTCCTCAACATTCTTTTGTTTTTCAATTTTGCAAAAATGTTTCTTCATACAACGAGCTTTTATTACCAATTTAGATATCCTCCCATCTTGAAGAATGCGTTTCAGCTACATCACACAGCCACCACAACCACCTAGTTCTTTCGGAGCACATTCAACACTTCCATCACTATTCACATTCCATTTGGTAAATATCTCAACATGACTCTCTAAATTACTTGTATCACAAATTATTGGTAGAGGATCACCACCATGCATGTATTCATCACCTCTATTTTTGTATTGAAACTTCATTTCAAAGCGTGGTGCGATACTTCCGTTGCGTATTTCTTTGCAACAACAATTGAAGTAGCACAATGATCACTGCTCCCAAAAAACAAAACACAAAAGAAAAAAAGAAAAGATCATATAAAAGAATTATGAGCTAAGTATACTATTAAATTCTCACATACATCAGACATGACACAGTCACGTCAATACCAGTAATATTTTGAAAAATTTAAAATAATTAAATGTAATTACAAATTTTTGTGTCAATTCTACATAGTAAGTATAAAAGGAAAAGTAGAGATACCATACCAATAGATACGCTCCTTATCATAACATGGAGTTTGTGGTATCTCAATCTCTGAACATAATGTTCCTGATATGAGAGCTTATTGTTAGTGATAAGTTTAAAGTTAAATATATTAATTATATATAAATAAAAGCAAAGGAAAGATGAAGTTATACCTTGTATCTTAGCTTCAATCTCTTTTTCTTGACATTGTTCTTCAAAAATTTGGTTAAGAGATGGAAGTAGTAAATTAATCATATATCGGTAATGATGAACTTTTTCACAATCTGTTATGTTCCTATTAGACGTCTGAATGTAACAATAAAATTATATTACTAAGTTGAAAAGTTACTCACATTTCATTAGAGAAACAAATTTAAGGGACATTATATAACAAATTAAACCTTGATCATTCTTCTTGTACACAAGCAAACATTGCAATTGCAATTATTACGACAAAATGGGCACCTTTCTGCAATATCTCCAATTGACATATTGGGGTACCTATATGTGAAAATGAAAAAATTGTTATATTTTGCAAAGTTATAATTTCATAAATTATATTAACAAATACATGACCTTGGAATGGTTATTTAGATGTAATCTAAAACGTACCATTTTTTAATACATCTTAAACAATATATTTTCTGACATTTTGTGCAAGGTACAAATTGTGGCCTATCCTTTCTCAAGCACTGATGACATGTTTTGATATTTTGTTTGATGTCCTGCAATTATTTAACACAAGTTGCATTTAATTAAGCTATGGTAGAAATTATAATGCTTAAGCTACCAAAATAGTTGTCATAAAGAAATAAATTAAAATAAGCATTGAGAAAGACACTAACCATTATATTATCCATTTTTCCTTTGCTTCTTGACTTTGTCTTTGAAGCAAATATAACTTCCTCATCTTCAAAATTTTTGTTGTCTTCAAGTTTTCTGATATGAAATCAAATGAATAATTGCAAATGTTATCGTACATGTACTCATATTACTACCATTATAGTTTCTTGAATACTACAATAATAAGTATAACATTGGAAAGTAAGCATCGACATATAAACTACTAACCTAGACACACTATAAATTCAACAAATAAATTTATGAAAATTATAAATATAATTCAGTGTTTTTTTTACTAAAAATATAATTAGGTGTTGATACGGTACTATAGAAACCTTAATGATGCTCCTTTTCAAAAATAATATAATATAATCGTAGCACATTAGACAAATTATCATTTTTTTTAATCAATAAATAAATTTACTAGAAACCTCTATCAAGAGAACAAGAAATGTCTAAGATAAAGACATAAATACAAGCAAAATAGACAAATTCAAGAGACCAAGATACATGGCCCAAGAATCCACTCACAATACAAGTACATTGGTATGCAACACAAGAACTATAAAAAAAACCCACACAAAGACCTCCCTAACGACAAACAAGAACAACACAACCAAAAAGTGTATTCATGATCACTTGCATTTTGATTGATTTATTGATTGATGAATACATGCAAGATCTTACAAGGGGTCAAAATATGTTCCTAATTTTTTTCAGTAAGATTCATATTTCATCAACTGAGTTGTGTTAGACTATCACTTGTAATATGGTTCCCCCGCATGAGACATGGCAACAAACAACAAACAAAAGTTTTCAATTGAACCACATTCATCTATACGCATGAAAATGAATACAACAAGTTCAAAAACAATGTAAGAGAGAAACCAATAAAAAGAAAAAAAAGTAAAACGAAGAAAAAGTTAACTAACCTGAAAATTATTGTGAGTGAAAAATCCACGCAGTTTCGAAAACAAAATAATGTGTTTGTTGTGCTATAAACTTAATAATATGCACAAGTTATCATCATATAGCTCTAGCTCATCATTTATATATGATACTAGATAGATAAGCATGAAGGCTTTGCTAAAAAAATAAAAAATTTGAAGGTTATAATTGAATTAACGGCTAACTTTTATAAAAAAAGGAAATAAGAAAGCCTAGGTAACTCATACAATGTACATTGAACAAAGAATTGAATCTAATCAATTCACTACCAAAAAATGTTGGCAAAAAAAAAAAATTGAATTTAAATGACTAACTACCAAAAAAAAAAGTTGGTAAAAAAAAAAGAATTAAATTCAGTCAGCACAGCTTGGTCAACTCGGGAAGAAAGATACCATTTAATTTTATTTTTTTTAAACTTTATACCTTACGATATTTAATGAGTTTATTTATGATTTTTTTTTTTTTGTGGTGTATCAAGAGATTTGACTCTTGACTAGGACAATAAAATCATTTCGTCAATTTGGATTGAATGTAGCGAAAGGGTTAGATTTTAGGTTTTTTTGTTTATCTACATCTGTATATTATACTTTATAAGAGAGATAAATATAGGGTTAAATAAGTTTTTCGTCCCTATAAATATAACGAATTTTGATTTTAGTCCCTATAAAATTAAACTGAATGTTTTCATCCTCACAAAAAAAATTATTTTGTTTTTGGTCCTTAATGGATATAATTTTAATGTGTTTTTAACATTTTTTGAACATAATATGAATATATAAATGTCGAATATAATAAACGGACATAACATAGATACAATTTGAACATAAAAAAGTTATAATTGTGCCATTTATATGAACATAAAATGGTCATTAAGGACGAAAAACAAAATAAAAAAATTTGTGAGGATGAAAACATTCAGTTTAATTTTCTAGGGACTAAAATCAAAATTCGCTATATTTATAAGGACGAAAAACTTATTTAACCCATAAATATAACTAGAAGACTCATTTTAATAAGTGAACTCTATTGATGGTCACGTTACTCTTTTACTTGTGTTTGTTTCTCTCAAAAATAGACATTAAATCAAAGTAGATAAATTGAGCAAATTCAGATTCCAAATTTTTGAATCTTCCAAAAAATAAATAAATTTTTCTTGTATTGATGACATAAAGATTTCATTTGGAGAATTATGAATGACCCATTTTGCTGTTAGAAATGAGCTCAAATGAGAGGGGTGTAACTAATGAATTTACATGCTCTTAGATGTTACAACAAAACTGAGACAATTAACCATGTGTTGTTCATGGACGATCAATGTGCTAGAAATGCTTGATTTGGCTCAAACTAACAATAAAATTTACATATAGCACAAACTTTAAGTTTAAATACTAGCTGGAATATGTTACTATGGACACTGATGATAAAACAATTACTCATATAGCTTCTATAGCCAATAGCATTTGGCAATCGACAAATATGAATTATTTTTTTTCAAAACACAAATATTCAAGAAGAAGACACTCTTGCTAATGCAATAAAAAATAAATTCATGATTTTGTTCAATGTGACATAATTATCAACAAGACAACATGTATACATGATGGGGTTATAAATAAATCTACTACAAGACATCACTAAACATTCTGGGAAAAGCCCAATGTAGAGTCTATCAAAATCAACACAGATGTGAATCTATCTAAAGAGAATACCTGAGGATTAAGTGCGATATGTAGAGAATCAGAAGGTGAAGTGCTAGCTGCAGCAACCTGGAGTATGAATTTTTCCTATGATTCGAGCACTTTTTGATTAGGTTTCTTACTGGTAGGAAGAAAATCCCAAATCACTATGTAGGAAATTTCGTTTCAGGTATCCCAGGTAAAGGTAGGTCGTTTAGTGTTATTGGGTTCAAACATATAAATATACCGGGTAATAGATCGACCCATAAGTTGGCCCAATATAGAAGTTCAAAGCCCAATCAGATTTGGCTTGAGGACATTCATCCTTTTAGTGTAAATGAGGTCCATTGGGACAAACATCAATATATGATTCTATGTTCCTTTCAAAAAGAAAAAAAGATCTCTCTTTTTTTTAACCTAAAATAATAAATGTTTTTTTATGAATAAAAATAATAAATGTTAAAGCGATTAAATGGAAAATTTCAGATTCAGACTCTGACTCCAGTAAATTACAATGTTCCTGCCAACTGATTTATACTCACAAAGATCGTGATTTTCCTTATTTGATCTAAACTTTTTTGAGCTAAATATAAGGGAGATAATATTATTTTTTTTAAATATGGGAGATAATATTTTAGCTCTTTTATTTATGTCCAAATATGCCCCGTTAATTTCTCATAATTGTGTTTATACTATTTTTACATGACTGGCTTCCTTTCTTTTTATATATCCCATAGGTACATGGAAAATGAGTGTATGGAAAATTCTACTGTTGAGAGTTTAGAAGACCATGCGATAGTTGATCCTGTGTCTAATGATTTAGAACCAAATTTGGAAAATTCTAACTCACATGAAACTAATTTTTGTCCTATTGTTGATATGGAATTCGACTCCATTAAGAATGTAAAAGAATTCTACACATCATTTGCCAAGAAATAAGGTTTTGGAGTTCGTGTTCCCATTCAACCAACATTAGTGAATGCAATTTTGGTACTGCAATGATATGAGTAGATTAATTATGTATTAACAATAATACTAAATTTGATTTTGCCAATCAATAACTATATTATAATAATTGACAATGGTCCATCATATATATTCTCAATGGCAGAGCCAATAACATGACAACCAATTAGTTCATCATATGAAACATTATATTTACTAACTATTCTTGATTCCTTCCAAATCCAATCTTCTCTATCAAATTGTTTAGTGTTATGCATCATAATAGCTAGCTGCACAAAACAAACAGAATTACATGAGTTGTATTTGAATGGCATAAAAAATGGAAAGGCAAGTATAGTTATGTAAAGTAACCACTTACAAATACTTGTAATCGATTTGTGGAAGAAAAAAACCTAGTAATTGATTTGTCATGTCTTGCAGCAACTACAAACAAAACATCCGAAAGGAAAAACTCAAATAATAACAGCAGAATAAATAAATTACATTATAAACACAACGATGACAGTAAAGGTAATCTAAACTGAAGCCTTTAGATTAAATTAATGGTTAGGATTTGATGTCAAAAAATTTGTTCACACCAACGGATCTTGACTTGTTTTATTTTATTTAAAATGTACACAAACAAAATGTTTCATAACTGTGTGTACATAGAACTGAACTAATAAAATGTTTCAAACAAAAGTTGGACTAGATTATGATATTTCTCTTTATATTTAAGTAAATGTAAGTGATCTCTTTGCAATAGACTGTGAGAATGTTGGTCTATGATAATATTTGCTTAAATAATTTGTAATTGAATATCTAAATGAGTGAATTACACTCTCCTCCTCTAAGATCTTAGAAGTTTGAATTACACTCCCCTCCCTTCATATGTTAAAATATACACTCCTCTTCCTTGAAAAGTAAAATTTATACTCCTCTTCTTTATAAGATGTTTGAATTACAAGCTCATCCCTTAATAATAAAATATGCACTACACTTTAATCTATTTTAGCATAAATAAATACTTTTATGATATATACTAATTTTGAACCATCATTTAACAAAAATAAATTAATTTCTTTATAATTTAAATGTCAATGATAATTAAATTTAAATGTTTTGCTATTAATTTTCTAATTTAGAGCATAAAATTAAATTTTAAATAACCATACTTTATTGTCTTTAGTAATTTTTCGCATATTTTAATTTTATTTTGGGTTTTTTTCTATTTTATAATATGGTTTATAACTACATGTTAATGAAATTGTGAATAAAAAATAGCGAAAAATATGTATTCAAAATTGTGTTAGATTTTTTTTTTGCTAGACTATTAGAAATTAAAAAAAAATATTGAGAGAGTAAAGTGTAGATTTTAACATAAGAGAAGAGGGGAATGTAATTCAAGCTTCTCTTATGGAAGGCGAGTGTAATGTTTTCTAATATGTTTTGAATAAGAGTGGAGTGTATATTTTAACATAAGAGGGAAGGGAAGTATAATTCAAGCATCTTTGAGGGGGCGGGGTGTAATTTACTCTATTTAAATTTAGGGACTAATTAACTAATTTCAATTTATTTATAAATTTAAAGATTTGATTACAAACGTTTTAATTCAAGAGGCTAATTACAATTTTGTTTAAGCACAACAAAATAAGCAATTATTGAAGTTGTAACTATAATAAGTTTGACATTTGTTGTCAACACATCCTCTACAAAAAGATACATCCAGATTCATGACTTGTTTAAAAACCTCTAAATAATTTATTTTTGTTTGACCAAAACCTCTAAATAATTTAGAGAATTACAGAATAATTAGAAATGAATTAAATTGAGTAAGGGTGAGAAGATTAAGGATTCTTAAAAAAGTTGGTAATGAATTAAATTGAAGAATTAAATAGGGATTCAGGGAGTTTTGAGAGAGAGAGAATGAAATTGTTTTATTTTTTGTTTTTCAAGATAAATGTTAATCAAGAAAAAAGACAGTTAGAAAAAAATAAATGGAAAAGAAAAAATCCAAGTCATCACACCACCTAATTAATTAGTAGACGGTCAGTGTGCTACATAAGCTTACTTGCACAATCAGATGCTATTATGGTCCAAAATCAAATAATTTTGAAATGACAAGGGAAAATCTAAGACTTTTTTTTAGAGGGAATATATAAAATCAAAACTCACCCAAATAGCGTGGGTGAACCCTATTTAACCCTAATATCTATATAGATGATCATGTGTACAAAACATTAAACAATTTAGACATTTGTTAGCATATGTTTTAGTAAAACTTGATGAGTTATTAAAGGTGTAAGTATATGTTCTATATGTTCATCTTGGTTCAAGCCAAAAAAAAAATGTCAATGTTTTAGTATATGTTCTATATGTATGATGTATTTAATTACAACTTTAAATTCAACGGTTAAATTAATTTAATTCATGTTCAATAAGGAGTTATTAAATGTGTAACTATAATAAGTTTGACGCTTGATGTCAACACACCTCGAAAAAAAACTCATCCAGATTCATGACGCATTTCAAAACCTCAAAATAATTTATTTTTGTTTGACCAAAACCTCTTAATAATTTAGAGAATTACAAAATAATTAGAACTTCCTTTTATAAAGTAGATTGTCACTAAGAAAAAGTAGGTTGAGGTTTTGCAATTGAATTCTCTTTTGGGCATTATGTTATTTATTCATTACTAGGAAATAACTCTTATAGTAGTAGTTTCCTCTAAAAAAAACTCTTAGAGTAGTAAATATACATCAATTAAGTTACAAAACTGTGAAATTTATTCTACATAAAAGTTATGTGATTTGATCAGTTTGGGTACAACATAAATTATGATACCAGTGATTCGGGATATTCATTAACAAAGTTGTGTATTTGGTTTTGATGGCATAAAATCAACAAGTCATTTATATGTAAATTGCACAAAAACTCAAAAGAATTAGGACCTAAATCGCATATGACAAAATTGGAAACCGTGTAGTTAGATTTATGAGATAGTAGATAATTTTTTATTGCTCAATTTGGTTTGCATAGAAAACAAGGGTTAGAAGGTGCCACATTTAATTTGGCTAATGACAACTTGGTGTATTTAGTTGGAAGATAATGATATTAATTTTAATGGAAAATTAGTCATTAGGAGGGAGAGTATGAATAAGAATTTAGTATTTTTTGATTGGTGGCCTAATCCAAGTCTTCATTTCGACTGAGAAGTGTTGGTTGTTGTTGATGAATTTGTGTTGGCATTGTGATTTGTTGTCGTTGAGAGTATTCCAGAAAGACATATGGAGTCTGAGGAGGTCATATGTTGCGTCTGCAATGAAAATAATGTGTTGGAGTTGATTTTGGTTGTGTTATCATTATATCAGAGGGGTCATAGTTCCTTCAAGTACCATTAAGTGGTTATATGGAGTTTGAGGGAGGCAATCTTTATATTTGAGGAGTCATGGTCCATCTAAGTACCATTAAGAGGTTATATGGTTGTGGTGTGTGATAGTGCATAGGAGAATTTAAGTGGGTTTCTTGTATCACTAGGAGAGAAGATGCTTTATTGGCTCTTTTGCATTTTCATTGAGATGTTGGTGGCAGATATACTTTGTCAAGTCTATTTTATGTACTCCAGGGTGGGTTTTGTAGGTTCTGGTCTTTGTAGCGGTGAGTTTAAATGAGGTGCCATATAATTTCTTCATAATCCAAGTGTTAACATTTAGTATTTCACTGTCAAAACCAATATATTTAGAAATTTATTTGTGTGCTTTCCGTTCTAATTTTTTTGTTAACACTTTTTAAATAAATGTTACATTGTTTTTTGTATCTAGAGTTTCGTATTGTTTTCAGTAGTTCCAAAACAAATGTTTCAAAGCCATAAATGGAATTGTTACTTTTGTAATTAATACCAAACTTGATTTTTATTATGAAAATTGATGTTCACACATTTGATAGGGCTGAAAAACACAAGCAAATTACTCAAATGCCCCTCGGCAGTTAATTGCCGAATTTTATTGGAAGTGGTTGCAGTTAACTACCAATGCGTTTCTGCTACAAATCTGGCAGAAGCTCTCTCATCCATTATTACTCTCATTTTACCAAAAAAATTTCAAATCTCTCTAAAAACCCAACCAAATCCTACCAAATCTCTATTATATACAATTGCGCTATTTTTTTTTAAAAGTACACGTGGCAACCTATTAGATGTAATATCCCGCTTATTAGTTCAAGATATTTTATCCGTTAACTCGCCTTATGCGCGTATTAGACTAAGGGGCAACTTGGTAATTGCATTTAGGGGCTTTATAAGGGGGTTTTGGACCCAAAGCAACTCATTTTGCTTGCTCTTTCTCTCTCTAAGTGCAAGGACAGATTTTGTCCTCCCTCTCCCTCACTTGAGCTCAGCTTACTCTCCCTCTCCTACAAGCCATTCCTTCCAACCATTTGTGGGTGCAATCATGCTGCATGTTTGGGGCCTTGGATGAGCTAGTAGATTTCAAGCCAACACTCACTCATTCTCCTTCCTTCTCATCCTTTTAGAGTGGATTTAAGACCTGCAATTGTGTGTGTGTATGCATGTTCTCTTGTACTTGCAGGTGAGTTCTCTAGCTAGCAATCATCCTTGGGTTGTGTTGTGTCTTGTGAGATAATTGTGTAGTTAGAAACCATATGAACCTAGGGTTTAATGCCATGAATTTACTATGATTCTGTTGATATTGTGTAGATTGTTGCCATGCAATGTTTCTAAATTGTTTTCCAGGTACCATGGGTGTATTGTGAGCACTAAAGACTTGAATTTAGATTTTTGGCACAAAAATACAATTTTCTGCATTTCTGGACTGATGAATGCACGCTTAAGCGTGCACTGCACGCTCAAGCGTGCAAAACGTCGTAACTCAGGCCCTGTACGCTTATAGGTACGCTTAAGCGTACTGGCAAGCGAACTGCACGCTTACAGGCACGCTTAAGCGTACAACACTTTGACAGCATGCCTGAAAATACTTCTTCGTGGCCTAGGCCGTCCGGAACTGTTTTTACAAACCATTACCACTTTATAACATCGGTGCCGAAGACCTTTAACATCAAGTCGATAACATGCATTCCCATGGTGAGATTCCTTTATAAGTTGCATGAGCAACATT
>Ga0228711_1006373_pt1 | contig 17560 bp, 7 predicted proteins | sample MedpolnodulmetaG_2_FD_177996 | JGI IMG/M metagenome (GOLD analysis project Ga0228711, IMG submission 177996) | Root nodule microbial communities from Medicago polymorpha collected in Santa Monica, California, United States - brown nodules | ecosystem: Host-associated > Plants > Roots > Nodule...
AAAAAAAAAAAAAATTTAAATCAAAAAAAAAAAAAAAAAAAAAAAAAAAAAAAAAAAACTTCTCCATTCATCTTGTGATGTTTATTACGGGCACACACCTATTTAAATCCCTCAGCCTAACCTAACCAGTCAGAGTAAAAAAGAAAAAACAAAAGAGTAGTCAACCTATATTCGCTGAAAGAATCTCTCTATCCTATCTGGTGCTGCCAAAGAATGGATCCAAGTGTTAGGTATATTCAAATCCTTTATTAGTATTATTTTGCTTTTAATTTCTTTCGGTTCAAAAGATGAGGAAAATAATCTCAAAATTAATTTATATTGATGAACGACGATAAGAGGTTTAAGAAAATAGCTTTGATTACAATGACTTTATCCTTGGTATTGATTATCTTTGGGAAATTGATGGCGGAACATATACTCATTGCTGTTGTTTTATTATTTCAAATAGCACTTGGTTATGGTGGTACACTACGTCGTGTTCCAAACCCTAACCCTAAGTCAACAACAACAACAACAATACCTCTATAATCTTATACACTCTGATGCTATCAGTTGTAATATCAAGCATTGAAGCGAGTCTTGTTTCACGTAATGCTGCGATCATCACTTTTATACTCTGCTATATCACTTTTTCAATATTTGTCTTCCTTAACAAGAAAGAGGTGAATTTCTTGATACAATGGCGAGTTGGGTGAATTTCTTATTTCTCAGTTTCATATACTTCTCAGGTTTATATGTACCTTATGCGACTGGACTCCCATTGCCATGTAGGCTGAGGTGGCTTTAAATAAAATCTATTTATTTTATATTGAATTTTTATTTTTGTTTTTTTAATTATTCAGCCTTATATTTGTATGGAAATTCTAGCATTCCTCGTTTCCTTATTTGCCTAAAAAAATATAGCATTCCTCCTTGCCATGCTCTACTTACCCATTATCAGTTCTGGTTTTTTTTTAATAACAATTAATATTTTCCTAATATAAAATTAAACATTATTCTAAAAACATAAAATTCTACATGGACAAAGTGACAATTGACGAACATAAAAAGGATTACTCCCTCCGTTCCTTTTCAATTGTTGTTTTAGAATATTAACATCAAATCAACAAAGTGTATTTTGCATTTTTACTTTTTATTATACTCTTATTTTAATCCACCAATATATATTAATTGTTTTTTTTACACACAATTCCTCCTTCCAATAAATTAAATATGTTATTTTTCTCTCTTAACAAGCAACTGTTACTATCTTTTTCTCCAACAAATTCCTATTTTTTTGCACACTCTGTCTCTGTCTCTAAAACAATTGTCGATTTTAAGATAATAAGAAACAAACTTTGTTTTAAAAAACAAACAAACTTTGTAAAAAAAAAAAACTTTAGTTTTCAAATATATAACATTAGTTTTATTGAAAAAGTTAAGAGTAACTGACAAAGGGTATAATTTACAAATCATAACCTTAAAATACCAAAACGACACTTAAATAGGAATGTTAAATCCGCACTCAAACGACACTTAAAAAAGAACGGAGAAAGTAATATTTATTCCCCCTAAAATTGAATAAATATTCAAAAGAACTTGAATTCGATTTTTGGGTGGAATAATTTTTTATCAGACTTACTTGTCTCGAGGCCGGATTTTGATTTTCCGAAGCTTCTACCAACCGAATGATTAACAACAAAAAAAGATAAATATATAAATGACATTTTTCTGATTTTATTTCTTTTGAGAATTTAAACATGAAGTTGAAGTCATGTAATCGACTAGTTTTTTTAATAGCATTCCTCATTGTCATGCGCCTCTACTCGCTCCCTTGGCAGTTACTGTATATTCTAGTTTTGTTTTTAACAATATCTAAAATGAAATTTATATTAACCGATAAAAGATGCTCGCACAAGGTGTTCCAAAAAAGAGCAATAGAGTTCAATTAAAAAAAAAAGACATTAAGAAGAGTAAAGTAAAATATCTAACCCGCATCCAAACAATATATAGGACGCTACCACCACCCATATAAATAGAAACATTTCTAGTATTTTTCTTCAGCATTTACAGAAGTGTGTGTATATATGAGAAAATGACAAAAAAAACTTTCCCCTAAATAATTAATGTTTATGATTGATATATAAGAATATTATAACCACATAGATTCCTTCAACAAAAATTATAACAATATAGATTAAATTTGAACAATTCATGCAAATCCTTCAAAACCCTCCTCTAAATTTTTTAGTTCTTCAAATGAGAGAGATTTTATATTATGAAGAAAAATAAACCTCTAAACCAAAGCTTCCCCCTCAGAATGTCATGTATCTCTTAGTTTGTCCCCCCTTTCCAAAGTCCTCCATTCTCTTTCTCTTCAAACTCGCAAACAAAGCTGAAGGAATTTATTCCCTGACGCCATCTTCTCTCTTTATTGCAAGAATATAATCATATTCTTTTCATCACTTATTAAAATACAAAATGTCAATTTGTTCAAATTCCGTTACACCACAATATTATAGCCCCGCTATGACCTTTATTTGGCCACACTGCGCTATGTTATAGTCGCTATTTGACAATACTGGTACTTTTAATTAACGTTTGGAGTTGTTGACGTGAATTTTATTAGCCATGGACCCATTTGTCCGTCTTCTTAGGTTGTATGTTAGAATGGAAAACTTCGACCGATTACCGTGTTTTAGAATCATTATTACAGACATTGTTAACTTGTAGTATAGACCAAGAATGAAATTATTATTCAGAATCAAGCAATTAAGAAAGAGTTGCATGATGTTGATAATGGTATGGTTCAGCTTGAGGAGAAACCCAAGGAATCAGTTGAAGAGCATAAAGCCATTTCTCCAGCTCAAGTTTCAGACTGACATGGTAATTAAAAATGGTGTACCTAATGTTCATTCTACTAAACCATGTTCAACATCCATGTCACATTCCCCTAGGAACACAAGGATGGTAAGGAGAAAGTTTGGCCCTAGAGTTGAAGCAGAAGATAATTCATTGCATTGAATATATAGTGATTACTTCTTCAAGAGCTTGTGGATGCATGAGTTGCAAAATTTTAATGTGTAAATCTTAAGGGAGTATTGTTTCTTGATGTACTTGTGGATTATTATTTCAATAACTGAATGGAAATTTTGTCGATTAACTCCCCAAATAGTGCTAGTTTGATTGGATATTAATCACGCAATAAGGAGTAGATTTCTTGAGAATTACTGGAAATGAAGAAATATATATATATATATATATATATATATATAGCAAGTCAACTTATCAGAAGAATCACTTCACTAGTTTATATATTTAATTCACTTTCTAAAGAACTTCTGTTCTATCGTGTAAGAACAAGTTGTGGAGTTGAACTGTTAATTGCCTTACACAAAGTACAATATGGATAACTTACATACAATTTCTAACCAGCTTGTTGCAACTCATCAATTATCCTCAGAAATATGTAAAAGGATTACAAAAACATTAACTAAACAGGAAGTAACTTTCATTCATCAATTGGGACTTTTCAATTAGTAAAAGGCCATAACAGCAAACATACTTAATGTCCTATGGCCAGAATCATGGACACACAACAGGAACTCATTTTCTGCATCACCGGTGAAAGAATTGCTCCATTATTCACTCACACTTTCATCGAAATGCTCAATACAGTGAACTGAATTCCAATAATGTGGTTTGCACGGTGATCTTCCGGTTCCATGAGTTCTGATCAGGTCTCTTTTTTAGTTTTGTTAAGTATAACAACTTCATTAACAGAGCTTTATAAATCTGAAACGCCAAAATGAGGTGAACTCATTCTTTCAGGTATGCAGGTATTGTATTTTATAAAATCTTGTTCCAGAGTGCTCAAATATGGGTAAAAGTATTGTTAGTTGTTCTACAGAGAATTACATTGAATTTCTGATCAGTACCTAGTCTTTTCCCTCTCATTAGTATATCATTTTGTTTTTATCTTGTGGCATAGAACAAGTTTACAAAATAAATTCAGCTGAAGAATTCCTCGGTGAATCAAACTTGTTAAACAACCCATCTCTGATAACGCACATGGGAAAGGTCATATGGTCTGTGATCACTATCTTTTTTGTGGTTGACTTAAGATCCTGCTCCTGAATGAACTAAAGATTTTGAAAGAGATACATAACCAGACATGTTGTTCCATCTTTTCGAATTCTAACTTCCTTTTGACATTTCTCTCTCTTCCAGCTTTTGTCTTTTGAATTTCAGCGAAGTGTTTCAACTTTCATGTGCTTCCATAACTGCCCCAATGTTGACTGAATAACCTCCAGATGCAAATGCGAATGCGAATGCGAATGCAAGTAATAACCAGCCACAAACTCTCTAAATCTGCCATCAACTTCAATAACACTCCAAGCAACCTCTTTATTTGATCCTCTTTTCTTCATCATTTCTTTAACATCCTCCACATCTGCCCACCGCCGTTCTGTGGCGTACAGATTTCTCAACATCACATAGTCTCCAGCGCCTTCCTTCTCCATTTTCACTGCCATTTTTAGAATTCTTTCAGCCCTTGAAACATCTTCGAAGTAACAACAAGCAAACAGAAACGAAGTCAGTATTATCTCATTAGGATCATAAGGCATGGCCTGAATCAAATTTTCAGCCTCATCCAAGCATCCAGCTCTTCCTAAAAGATCAATCATACAACCATAATGCTCAATCTGAGGCACAATTCCAAATCTCTCCATTGCTTCGAAGCACCTTCTTCCTTCCTCTACCAAACCACAATGATTGCAAGCAGATAACACGCTAGTCATAGTTATCTGATTCGGTTCAAATCCTTCCCTTAACATCACCGCAAACATCTCCAACGCTTCCTTTGCACATCCATTGACTCCATAACCGTTTATCAAAGCATTCCATGAACCTGTATCTTTTTCCATCATCTCCTCAAAAACCAATTTCGCTTTTCCAATTTCCCCACATTTTGCATACATATCAACCAAAGCATTACAAACATGAACAGAGCCATCAAGCTGGTTCCTTTGTACAAACCCATGAATCCAACCACCCAAATCCAAAGCACTTAAATCAGCAACGGCAGGAAGAACACTCACAACAGTTACTTCATTCATTTCCACATCCACATTCCCCCTCATTTCACAAAACAACTTCAATGCATCATGTGACCGTCCATTCTGACAATACCCCCTAATCATCGCATTCCAACTAAGCACATTTTTCTCCGGCATACAATCAAACAAAAACCTAGCCTCATCAACATCGCCATCCTCACAATAACCATGAACCATACTAGTCCAAGAAATAACATTCTTATCCCTCATTTTATCGAACAAATCCCTCGCTAAATCCATACGCCCCATCTTCACAAACCCATCAATCATCACATTAAAAGCCGCAACATCTCTATCAACCATACCATCAAAAAGCTTCCTCGCCTCCACCATATCCCTGCACCTCACATACCCAACAATAACCGCAGTCCACGAAACCAAACTCCTGACAGACATTTCATCAAACACATTCCTAGCATAACCCACATCACCAAATTTGACATACATATCAACCAAACTGGTCCCTACATACAAATCAAAACAAAACCCGTTTTTCAAAACAGCACCATGAATCTGAAAACCTTCTCTTTTAGCATCAGAAACAGCACAACCCTTTAAAATCAAAGTAAATGTATAAGAGCTAGGTCTAAAAAACATGTCTTTACAAAACTCGTTGTAGAGAGTGAAACCTTGATTGAATTGACGAAGTGAGAAATGGGCATTGATGATAGTGTTGCAGAGAAACTCATCGCGTTTGTGGGGTGGCGATTGGTTGAAGAAACGACGAGCGTGTTGAACAATGGAAACAGCGTGGTTTTTGCGAGGAGAGGAAAGAGCGAGAGAAGTGGAAGAAGAGATGAATTTGGTGAGAAGGTGAAGATTGTCATGAAGAGAGTTACGGAGAATGAAAGCGTGGATTTCAAGTAATGTTTTAAAAGTTTTGGTTTTTGATGATTGAAGTACGTTGAAGCATTTTCTTTCTGTATTGCTCCATAGTTGATTCATCATTGGATCATTTCTTTGCTCGAGCATTTGAATGACAAGCAGTATACATGGGAATAATTGCTCTTCTCCCATCAAGATTTGCACATCCCAGGACAAAACGTCTAAAATACCCCGACGTGACTTAAATCGCGCAGTCTTTAAACACAACGTGACTTAATTCAACTCACGTTGATTCTGTGTTCACAACCAAAACAATTGTTTTGACATTTTTACCTAGTTTCAATCATTCATCCATACTTCCATACCTATTCATTCGTTTCCATTCATGTTTTCATCATTCATTCAATACATACATACATTCATTCATTCAAAATTTAAATACACAAAATAAATCAAAAATTAACCAAAATATCATAAAATAACACAAACACGCATATAAACATATTACATCTATATCCGCCAAAGTGTCATAAAAACATCTAAATATATACAAATGTAAGGAAAACACACAAAAAAACCTAAACCGCCTGTGACGATGATCCCTCCGCATCATCAACCCTACCAAACCTCGTGCCCCCACCTCTCTATCGACCAGCTTGAGGAGGGCGTTGTGCCTCCTTTTCTCTCTGTGCACTACATGGAGCGGACTCCCTCCCTCCTCTAACTCTGTCAGGCCTCTAAGACATATCTGCACAACATTTCAAAAGGCAAAAAATCAATGATTTTTTCATATGGACATTGTGTCATTTCTGGCTATTCAACAACAACAGTTAAATTTCAGAAATGTTAGTTCAATCCGTAAACTACCACATTACAGTCAAACATACTGTATTCAACATTAGCAAACCAATTTCTAACTAATTTCATCGTTAATAAACCAAAAAACAAATAGATTTCCCTTGAGACATTTTATCAAACACCTAGAGTTCAACACGATTTCTAACAATTCCTAAACTCTAACTTGCCACATTTTCAATCAAACCTACTCTAATCAACTTCTAAACAACAATTTATAACTTAATTCATCAAAAAGACTAACATGCAAATCAAATTTATAAAAACCTAAAATTGAAAATTTCTCCAAAAATACCAAAACTTAAACCAAAAAAGGGCAATGCAAATACTTATACTTGATTTTGTGGGAGAAATTGAGTTTGAATGGCGCAAGAATGAGCAAAATCGCACTTGAAGGTGGAAAAACCGCACTTTGGGAGGGTTGGAAAGTGAATGGTTATGTTTCTGACTTGCTGTGTTATAACAGCACGCAGCGTGACTTAAGTCATGCAGGTTTATAACCTGCGTGAGTTAGCGTGACTTAAGTCATGCTGGGGTACTTTCGTCAATTCAGTTGGGAGTATGTGTTTTTTGCTGTGAGAAGAGCAACTTTCATACATGGGAGTAGAAAGTGTGGTCAAATAAATTCTATCCGGTTAACCAGCCATTTTAGATCGGTTGGGCGTAAGTTTTGGAAAATTGCTCTTCTCCCATTGAATTTTACTCATTCCCATGTGTTCTGAATATAATATACTCAACGTGACTTAAGTCATGTTCGGTAATACCAGCGTGAGTTAAGTCACACATGTTATACCTCAACGTAACTTAAGTCAGGTAGGTTACAAATTAACAAGAAAACGTTATTTTGATTTTATTTTTTTTTGTTACATAAACGTTATTTTGATATAAGCTTGTTTTGTTGATATTTTTTTTTAATGTGTCTTGGTTAGGCTGAACCTATCATGTCTAGTTTTTCATCAGATAATAAATATTTGGTTTTGACCTACCTACCACATAAAAAAAATTACGCTACACTCTAATAATTATACTTCTATCTCTGTAAATATTTGAGACCCCCCAATTCCATAGCATGAGAATGATGTATTGAGAGGTTGAAACGTGATGATAAGTGCCAAATATACTTGTTTTCACTTGTATAGTGGACTATATGTGAAGGTATAGTTAAAACATTATAAGTATGTAATCGATCAAGAAAAGACAATAAAAGATTAACGGATGAAACTTAATGCTTGACACAATTTTTTATTTGATATTTTCAATCACCACTTCCTCCACTCACATTTATAAGCAAAACACTATTTTTTATATTCTTTGAATACCAAATGAATTTGCTATATATTATAGACTAAATACATTAGATATTTAATGAACAAAAAACGTAATATTTTGTTTATAAATGTGACCGGAGTGGATGTTTTTCTGCATTTGTAACTTAAACCAACAACTTTTGAAAACCCTACTTGAAAAAATTTAAATTTGTTAAACGGTACAAGCAAACATTTGAGGACACAATAATACAAATATTTTTATTATCACTATATCTATAAGTGATGAGTGAGAATGGATAAATTGTAACGTGTGAAGTGAAGGTCTGATGGAGTAAAATTGCGCTCAGGTCATGTCATTATCAGAATGAGCAGAAAATGTGCATAGAAGAATAGTGTAATCTCATATGAATATAAAGTAAAATTGCTCCGTGTCATTAAAGTACTCATTTTTTTGCTCCGTGTCATTTGGTAACATTGGAGTAAAATGTGCATGCATGCATGTATGTATATATGTATAGTTGTATATAAGAAGTCTCATTTGCTAAATAACAACAAACACAAGAAGTAGATGACAAAAAGAAGAGAAAGAGAAGGAAGAGTAGTGAAAATTAAAACTCACTTCCTAGCTACAAGTTGGCCAAGAACAAGGACTTTACCATTCCTTATGCTCCCATCCATCTACTTCATATTTCTCTGCAAAACTTGAAAGGTAAGATTTTTCATCTCAAACCTTTCTATAACTTATCAATACTAGTGACCATGGTTTTGTTGCTATTAATAATGTAGTATGTTTGGATTGAAAACTCAAATCACTTTACTTTGGTCCAAATACATTTTTATGAATATTTTTACTTTTTAATCAAATTGATTTTAGTTGTGAGCTTCTATTTGATCAGAAATAGTAACAAAAATAGTTAGGTTAAAATAGGTTAATATTGTAAAATGAAGTTAATTCAGATTCAGTTTAATTTTAAACAAGTTAATTTTACAAAACAATTTTTTTCCTAATCACTACGTCAAACAGTAAACATACAACTTAGAGGAACTTGTTTTTTTTTAATGCCCATCACATCATTTGGTGCATGTGTAAAATAGTTTTACACTTACATGGATAGTGCCACATTTTTTCTGCATCGTCAAAGGAACGGTGATAATTAAATTTGGACTAATTTTGCAAACAGAACTGGTAAATTGTGGTGCATAAAATTAATATTGAGTATTTATGTATCACATTCATCTTCATGAAAGCTAGGAGCGTACCTTTTACCATGATGCAGTATTGTTCCTAGTTTGAAAAAACTTCCCAGTCTTGTTAATCTATACTAACAAATCTCTAACCATATCTCACAAGTCTCTTCACATGTTACAGGATGACTAAATGTGACGTGCTTTCAGGATCCGCTGTTCTACATCTAATTCGATCCTTATAAGTTGGCCGTCGTGGATTCTTTTTTGGTGTTCTTCTCCTTGTTCTTGGCCAACTTGTTAGCCGGGAAATGCAGTCTAGCCTTCAGAGAACGGGGTGCTCGTGTTTCCCTTTCAAATCCTCGCACACAGACATATCCTCTAAAACATTTTTAGTAATTTGTTTAAACTTGTTTGCTAAATGTTCATGTTCTTTTCTTGTATTGTAGATGATTGTGTGTGTTGCTCTTCTTCCTATCGGAAAAAAATGCTTCTTCATCATATGTTTTATTAAAAGAATTACCCAAAAAGAAAGAGAAAATTGTTTTAGCAAACATGTTTAAACAAATTACTAAAACTGTTTTGCAGGGTATGTCTGTGTGCTGGGATTTGAAAGGACAACTTGAGCACCCCGTTCTCTGGAGGCTAGACTACATTTCCTGGCTAACAAGTTGGCCAATAACAAGGAGAAAAACACCTAAAAAGAATCCACGACGGCCAACTTATAAGGATCAGATTGGATTGCTATCAAATGTTTCTGTTAGTTTTGATTTCTGATAAAAGAGTGTCGCCTTGGGCAGTATACAGGATGGATGGCTTTACTAATAAGCACTTTGATAAAAAATAATGAGAGTTAGTAGTTAGTTTAATTGTTAGTTAAGAGTCAAGTATGAAGTTAGTTAGAGCTAGTGATTAGGAGTGTTAGTTAGTAGTTAGCGGATGCCTATAAATAGGCTTTGATGTACCTTTTGCTTTCAACTTTCTCATTTTGTAAAATTGTTCAATACTATCAATACAAAAAATTTCATTGCTTTCTTGTATTTTTCATTGATGTCATGTTTCTCAACACACTTTTTTTCAATAAATTAAAATGGTACTAATAACCGTATCACAACCGTCTCGTATGGATCCATTGTACACGATGGATCCATTGTGTGACCAAAAGTTGAACAAGTGTCTTAGCTTGAGTTCTTTGGTCTCTTAGCGAGTCTGCAAACTGTTTATGGTTGCTATATTAGTAAAAGTAAGTTTAAATAAGGATAATCAATCACAGAAGACAATATGAGAACTAAATCTTACCTCTTCAGAAGCACTGTTGCATTTCTTGTGTTGATAAACCTGCTTAACTGGTGAAGACTTGATTCATGGTCTGCAAAAACCTGCCTCAAATGACATTTATGTTTTAACTTCTTGACTTAGAAACATAAATATATTGAAGGGGGAGAAATTTGATGGTATGATTTCACACCACTCTACCTCATTGACTTGAAAATAGGTTAACTTCATATGCCCAGACTCAAGATTCTCTCTAGGGGTTAACAAAAGGCATGGTACTCCTTGTTGGAAGAAATGGAAATACCTAGAACATTACAAATGTTAAAACCAATAGCTTTTCATTTGAAGATCCCATAACATATCAGATGATAGCATAAAAGGAGAAGGTATAGCAATGTCAATAATAATACCATGTCAAAGGTAGATGTAACTATGTTATATTGGATCAATCTAGATCAATATTTGTTAGTCAATTATAGCACAAGGTTGATTATTATCAAATCTGCTGCACAACTAATATCTGTACATTTATCTTTGCATTAATATATCTAAATTCAATCCTTCCTTTAATCGTATAGATCATAGGCTGGCATTGCTGCATCGGTTACTCAATTATATCCTTCTGCCAAATATACAAAAATCACTCTGTTTCTTCTATTATTATGTCACCCATTTTCATATATTCAGCTTCTTTGTGTACTTTTTCTTCTGCCAAATATACAAAACTCACTATTTCCTTAATGAACTTTGCCAATTTAAGGTGCATGGAAAAATTCAAAATGGTATTGCAACTGAAGATACAGTAGGTTTGTAACTGGTAAATGTCCCAAGATTCATTTTGCAGTAGCAAACCTTCTCTTTTCATGACCACTTTTTTCTACAAAGACAGTTTTCCACCATCTGGGGCTCTACCTTTTCCACCCTTCAAATGACTTTATTACATGGAGATTAATCACCAATTTCTAACAAACATCATTGGCTAATCCAAATGAGAGAATATGCTTCTAGACAAGAGTGTTTAATCCAATTTCCACTTGATAACTAGTAATGAAACTTTTTTTAAACTGCAACCAGAGAAAATCTACTTCCAGAAGTACTTGGTATGACAAAATTCAGGGTCTTCTAGTGGCAAAAACAATACAATTATGAAGGTTGTTCTTGTGGCATTTTTATATCCACAATATGGAGAGAATTTAAAGGCTATGCATTTGAATAAATCAACTGTTATTGGGAAAATAATAGAGGTTTATCAACCAAGTCGTGAAAAGGTTCAAAATAAATGACAAATAAGCATAATATGTTGCTACTTGCTAAACATATTTTTTTCATCCTTTCTGGAGAAAACAAACATGCACCAGTTTAGAAACTCTAATTCAACCCCATGGTAACAATAGAGATATTATAGTACATTACCTAATTCATAAGCAATACATCCAATAAAAATGATCAAATTACATTGCCCTTAAAAAGATCTTAGTTACTTCATAAGATTAGTCTCTACCCTAGTTTTCCATGAAAAACAAAATTACATTGTCATATGTGCTCTCAACCTTTAAATTGCCATTCCCGACGACACATTGGGCAATGTGCTTGTGAGGTTTGAGAATTCACCCATTTCAAGATACAATGTAAATGAAATGCGTGATTGCATGCACCCCAAACTGCAAGTAGTGGAAAAAAGAGTTAGAATACTAATACAAACAATTAAAGAATATATTATTTGATCTATCAGGAACTTCATGAACTCAAATCTCGAAACAAACAGAGATACAAATTATCGATGTATTGATGAAATGTTCCGGGGAAAGAAGGAAGACGACATCAAGGTGGTGACGACTAATTTTCAAGGATGAATTCATAGCTCATAAAAGAATTGTCATCTTATTGCTCCCTTGAAAAATTCCCAATCATGCTGGAATTGTTTCAAAATCCTTGAGCATAAAGCTTTATAAATAATCCCCATGTATGTCAGTGATAACACATCTTAGCAACAGTTTAAAGTAATGCATAATCATATGTATATGAAACCACAAATGATGTTTATAAGTATCCAGGCTTATCTACATTCAGTAAAACTAGAAAGGAACTGAGTGATTAACTGTCCTGCATGTAAAGAGCTCAAAAGGCAATAAAAGGGGAACCCATTGTGTACAAGGTCAGAAACATACAAAACTTATAAACAATGCAAAATTCAATGCACACTACAATGGTTGTTAGTTAAAACCAGTTGGCTGATTGCATGATAGTGTAATGGCACAAAAAGAACAACAAGAACCCATATATTAGTAACAAATTCGATAGGCCTGCTGCAGAAGAAAGGTCAGAACAGCAAATTTTCTTTTTCAAAAAAAAAAAAAGAACAACACATTTTCTCACATAAGGGTCAAGAGGAACAAAAATGGATGAGACTTTAAAGGGAATAAATCACCAACATAGTCATCTTAGAAAAGAATCAACATAAATTTTCGGTTAGAATGAGTCACTTTTTTTTTTTATTCCTATTCTGTTAAGAAGAATGTTGTGCATGTGCGCCATAAGATTGTGTACTTATTGGTTATGTTGTAGGCCTATATCGACTTGACTGAGACGTGGAACAAAGGCCCGGAATATTGCTGAAATTAGTTAATGCTAGCATGATTCTTTAGTCTTTCTCCTACTACTTTTCTTTAGCTCAGTTCACATTCCCCTGCTTTTTACAGCATTTATTTCATTACACAGTATTTTTTTATCTCTTTCTTTGACGATTGCATGATAGTTTCGTGGTAACATATATATCACGGTAGTTGGCTGCACGATACTTTCAATTTCATATAAATTTATCTATAAATGTTAAAACAAAGGATTTCATTCAATAAAATAAACAATGGAATTTAACACTTCAGGAAATGATTTTGATCTGTGAAGATTGAAGAATGAGATTAAAGAACATATAATGTTAGTGTAAATTTCAATTACACCAATACAAATGAGAGTTTACTATTTTGCCACGTCATAACACTCTTATAAGTCTATTTTGAAATTGTCTGTATAAAGTGACAAAGGGGTTAATTCTTATTGGTTGTCAGTGTAAAATTAATTTACGCTCGCAATGCATGTCATTCATAAAGAAACCATTTCAACATATTTCAATGACATTTCACAATTCAGCACAATAGGAAAGTGGACAAACAGGAACTACACACTAGTGAGAATAAATTAAAAGCACAAACAGGTATCAACAATGCAGTTGAGCTTAACTACTTCTTGAGTAGCATAGAACTCACAATCTATAAAGATTATTAGATCAAGTGATTAACCAAAGACAATTCTATGCAAATATAACAACAACAACGAAGCCTTATCCCACTAAGTGGGGTCGGCTACATGGATCAAATGACGCCATAGTGTTCTATCATACACCAAATTTGGATCCAACTCATTGACCTTTAAATCCTTTCTAATGGTTTCTCTAATAGTTTTCCTAGGTCTTACTCTACCTCTTTTCACTTGACTCTCCTCCATTTGATCTACTCTTCTTACCAAGGCATCTACAGGTCTTCTCTCTACATGCCCAAACCATCTAAGCCTATTTTCTACCAACTTTTCTACTATAGGTACTACCCCCACTCTCTCTTTAATGGTGTCATTCTAGTCTTACCACTCATCCAACGCAACATCCTCATCTCTGCTACACTTACTTGATTCTCGTGTTGACTCTTAACCGCCCAACACTCTGTACCATACAACAACACCAGTCTGACTGCTGTCCGATAGAACTTTCCTTTCAACTTAAGTGGTACTTTCTTATCGCACAAAACACTTGAGGCTCTTCTCTATTTCAACAACTATGAAATTCAAAGATAATATTAGCAGTAACTTACTGAGTGGACAGTCATCCCCAGGAAGTTTACAATCAGGACAGCATCCATCGAAGGCCATCCTACAAATTCCACATGTTTCAACCTATGCATCCCAAGTCCACGAAGCAACAGCATGCCATCTACATTTGAGATAAGAGAATTAGAAAAATTACTAACAAGTTACAACTAATAAATACATATTAGTTTGATTTCACTAGGCACAACACAGATTTTGAAGATAAAAGTGCAACAAAACCAGAACCACACAACATTTGTCCTTGATCAGACAATAGTAGAAAGTTGTCCTTAATAAATAATTGTTAAGGCAGATTAAGCAAAACAATACATCCATCATTGTATAAAGTTAGTTAGATAACTTACTCTAACACCAGCAGCAGAAATCCAATCCAATAAAGAGGAGAAAACTAAGTCAAGAAAAACATGATTTGAAGCAAAAGCACAAACAGGTAGAATGCAAAAATGAAAAGGATACGCAAGATATTGACTTTCATTTGGAATGACAATTTGAATTGAAAAGGAGAAGGACCAGCAGTGTTAACTTCGACGACCCTTTTCCTTTGTCTTTTAAGTAAGGGGTTTCCCAATTTGTACTAAAAAAAAACATTTAGCAAAATTGCACCACCTTTTTATTTGTGCAAAAAACCAATATTAATAAACCAATCAATTTAAAGTAATTGATAGTTTAGTAAATTTGTTATAAAATAAAGGTAAATCTAAGTTAGTAAATTGGTGTAAGTTAACAAATATAATAGAAATTATTAAAGTAACCTTTAAACTATTAGTTTTAAATAATAAAGATGAAGAATATTTTTGTCCAAATGAAAATGTGTATTTTTGCTAACTTGAACTTTCATGTTTTTTGTTGGTCTAAGTTAACAAACCCATTTAAGTAATATAGTAGTCATCTATATCATGTATTCCCTCCGTCCTAAATTGTCCTAAATCATAAGCAAAAAAAATCAAATCACGCGAAGACCAAAATCTAAAAATTTGGAGTATGGTTTTTTGTATTTTCTTTGTAATAAATTTTATAAAAAGATGTAAAAACAATTTTCATTGGCTATTGGTTATAGAGAAAATAAAAGAGATAGAAAATTGAATGTAATTTGCATTTAATTTCATGAGAATAAACAAAAGTTTTTCTTGAAAAAGATAGTTTTTTTCTTAAAAAAAGACAAGATTAAATAGGATAAAAGTTTGTCTTTTTTTGCTTATAATTTGGGACAAAGAAAATGAATTTTTTTTCTTACATTTTGGGACGAGGGAATAAACCCCCTTGTCAGCAAAATTTAACATTTTAGGATCATTCAATAAATAAATTATGTATGTGGTCTATATTAAAGACCATATGCACCATTTATTGAATGAATGTAAAAAGTTAAATTTTGCTTATAATAGCGATCAGAGGGTGTACTATAAAGAAAATAGTCTTAAAACACATAGATTTGGGCTATTTTTTTATTACCTATTTTACCCTTCATTTAAACTATTTTATTTAATATGTTATCCTTAATAATATTATATTAAACTTTAATTAAAAATAAATAAATATCGTTAAAGTAGAAAATATCTCACTACAATGGAAACAATATTATCAATATTATATATGAAGAGGTAGAGATTTTGGGCTGAATTTTTATAATTCCAATTAACCCTTAAACAAGTTTTTTTTATATTAATGTTATATTATTGTTGGTATTAAAAAGTTAAGGATTTATATTATATTTTTTAAATTAATGTTGTTATTGAAAAAGATAAACATGGTTTTTGGGGTTTGTTACAATTTGAAAGTTACAAATATTTGTACTTATAATTTTAATTAAAATCAAAATTTCATATAAAATATCAGTCATAATTTACACTTGTTAGTGCAATAGAAAGAGCAAAAAAGACGGACACGTGAGTGCCCGTCTTTTCACTATTAACTATATAAATCATTTTCCTAAAAAAATCATAATTTACAAAATATAATATTGCTCCTAAAATAAACAAGTATATGTGAACATTGATATCCGATACGGATACGTCTTCATGTTTGGAGTATATGGACTTCATAGTGACAACCAATTAATAAATATGAAAACACACGAAAGAGCAACTATTTTCATTAATTATCTATTTTCTTTTCTCCAAAATGGAAGTACATGTTAGGTACTAAGCATAGGGAGTTACGATGCTTCCATTGTATATGGTCTGAAGAACTAATTTGTATGTTAATAATTGTTTGCGTTAGACTTTATGCATTTGGATTATGTTAATAGGTTGTTTTAGAGTATCTTAGTAACCATTGTTACTAAGAATTTGGTGCGAATATACTGGTTTCAGTTAAATCTCAGCCATGCAGCTGTATATTTCAGATTCGCAAAGCAACTCTGCTAGGCCCCTCCTGTCTATCTGTCACTACCATGTAACACAAAACTCCAAAACTCCTGGCGAAGTATACTTCTCTTCCCCTAAATTACCATGGGTGGTGGCTTAGTCCCTTTACCATATTAGGCATAGGCTAAGTGTTTCTTTTCTATTTATTTTTTTAGCTCTGTACAGGCAATTTTTGTAAATATTGGCTTAACTCTGTTGCCCTTCCTTTAGTGCGTTTTGTGTTACGGAAGGCTCCTTTTGTGGAGGTAATATAATTCATTTTAGCTTCTTCAAAAAAAAATTATCTGACACTTTTGATAAATGATATTTAGTTATAATAATTTTAAATAATGATAGAAAAAACTCATCTAACTATTAAATTAAAGATCAAGTTTGTACATACCAAATTTTCGAGTGTATCGTAATAATTGTCTCATTAAAATCTTCTTGACCTTCTTAGTGTTAAAAAAATTATACTATAATATAATTTGATTACACGTATATGTAAAATAATTTACTCCATCTATGCATACAAATTAAATTCATTTCATAAAGTTCTAACAAAAACAAAAATAAAACACAATTCAATAATAATTATTAATCATTTTTTTACCAAAAAAATAATAATTTTATGTTCTTTTTTTGATAAAAGGGGCCTACCTTTTCCTTAACCCATGTGGCATGTGCTGAGTAGTATAGTATTATGGAAAGAATTTGGTGCGAATATACTGGTTTCAGTTAAATCTCAGCCATGCAGCTGTATATTTCAGATTCGCAAAGCAACTCTGCTAGGCCCCTCCTGTCTATCTGTCACTACCATGTAACACAAAACTCC
>Ga0228711_1006375_pt1 | contig 17553 bp, 6 predicted proteins | sample MedpolnodulmetaG_2_FD_177996 | JGI IMG/M metagenome (GOLD analysis project Ga0228711, IMG submission 177996) | Root nodule microbial communities from Medicago polymorpha collected in Santa Monica, California, United States - brown nodules | ecosystem: Host-associated > Plants > Roots > Nodule...
CAATCCTTGTGCTCCTTGCTCTTTAGGTTCTCTCTGTATTTTCCCCTGTTTTCTCTCTTCCTCCAGTGGCCTAAACTATCCTCTAATGATTGATCCCCTTTGAAATGAACAAATGAGCTTTTATATGGCCTGTTCTGTCTGAACTCGCCTCCCGAGTAGAAACGCTCGCCATGGCGAGTAGTGGTTTCTTCACCAGTGGGTTTGTGCCACGTCAGCTCTGAGGGTTAGACCGCCTTACTCGCCTCCCGAGTAACTTCACTCGCCTCCCGAGTAAACTTACTCGCCTCCCGAGTAACTGCACTCGCCATGGCGAGTAAACATGTACTTCTGCCTACTTTGTTCCTTTGATAACTCGCCATGGCAAGTTGGGTGCGAATTGAGGCCGAGCACTTGTGCTTCTCTGCCTATTTTTGGTCTTGAGCTCGCCGTGGTGAGTTGTCCTTGCATTTCTTCATGTTTTCTTGCTTCTAGAGTGTCCATGCGTGTATTTTCCTACAAAGAGTTGGCATTAGATGTGAAAAGCATAATTGAGTGATTCTTCAGTATTTGTGAGCTTTTCGCAGGATAACTTGCAAACCAAGTAATCAAAGTGCCTAAAATATACAGTCTATTTAACTCCTTTTTGACACTTATCAGTTCCCTTGGATTTCGAACTTGGTTACCACTACTCGAGTGTCTAGCTCAAAATCCACCTTGCTCAAAACCCACATTGTTTTAGAGTCAAGCTCAAAATCGACATTTCTTGCTTTTGGTTAGACGTTCGTTTATCTGCGTCTCGACGTGGAAACAAACTAATGTTAAAGAAAAGTTACGATGGCTACTAAAGTTAGGTATTAGAGTAATATATATTGCCACCCTTTTTTTTTCTTGATAAGAAGCTAAATTAGCCCACTCAAATTGGCATCGAGAAGAATCAAACTACCTTAAAGAGGAGCACACTCTCATGTCCCAATTAAAAAAAATACAAGAGAAAATAAGAGAGTACCATCAAATCACAAATGACAAAAATACAAGAGACTAAAATCACCCAATCGTGATATCTTAGGTCAAATTTGCAATTGAAGGAAAAAAAATAAATAATAACTGTCCAATGCATATAAATTATGATTTTGCCTAGAAGCTGTTTGCAACCCCAAAAAAAAAATACTATATTTAGCTGGCCGATGAGGCAAAGAGAAACTTTCTAAATATGTTATGCAGACGGCATAACTTTACATTTTTTAAAGGATAGACGGTTAATGTTCTTAATGTTCTTTACTTTCTTTTTTTGTCATGGTTTAATTTAAAGGTATATCATATGTGAGTAGGGTATCAACAAAAATTTAGGTTTTTTGATTTCTAGTTGTTGAATTCATTTGTTTGTCTTTGAAGAATTTAATTACTTACTCTTTGCAATGGGTTTTAACATATGTGTTTGTCAATTGGCTAAATTTAATATTTTTTTTATATATTCTTAATAAAAATAATTATAATATACTAATACAAGTTTATTATAAAATTATATACCAAACAAATGTTTGTGACTAAATAATTAGATTTTCTGTTGAGAGGTGACTAAAAGAATTAGTTAAAATTAGTGTTTTTATTAATATCATCAAAATAAATAAATAAAAGAATAATTATTATAGTACATAGACTATATTTTTTTTTTCACATTCAATTTTATTCAAGCTGCTTATCTTGAAGCCGTTAAAGCACACAATACATTAATATAAAAATAATGGGATACAATATTTTTCACTCGTACATATTTGTCTCAAATTGCAAAAGTCAATCATGACAACTTAGTGTATGTATTCAAAACTAGTCCACGATAAGAATAATTGTTTCATTTAATTACGTTGAAAGTGTCTATCCGCTTGATAAAAACACATTTTCTACTACTTATGTGGTTCAATTTATCAATTACAATTGTTTTAGTTAAACATTATCTTACAATTCTTTTTTAACAAAAACGTCTTAGTAGCAGGATTCCCCATCAAATGAATGAGGCATTCCTTATCAAAATGTTATGGAACCTCATCATTAATGATCTTTTGTCTAGAGTCCTTTATAGCAAGTGTTTGTAGAAATAAATATCTTTGGCTTGGTCATATATATAGAGGGGAGTGGTAGGCCATGTGCTTGCAAAGAAACGTATAAAATCCAAATCTTTTTGTGGATGAGTTGATGATATTTATCTTTTATAGAATATTTATTTAGCAGTGTACAGGCTTGTCATCCATGTGCTACGAGATTGCATGAGTGAAATACAGTTATGTCTCAGATTAATATCTTCTAATCATATTTCTAATGTCTTTCCTTTATCTTGTATGCTTCATGAATATAACCAATGATCTTCATGGAGCTCACGTAGATTAAATTTTGACTTTCATGGCAGTGTGTTGGCACATGTGGACATAGAGAAACAAAGTATTTCCTCCGTCCTGCAATAGATGATCCATTTGAAAATGTGTAATTTTGATCTATCTTACTTTGACCATATTTTTCTACTAATATACAAATATAAATAATATCATATAAGATGTCTTTAGATTTGTCTCGTTGAGTATTTTCAAAATATCAAATTTTCATAATTTTTTCTAATATATTATTCAAGATATTTAAACTCAAAATTATGCATTGACGTGCGTAATGAGGTCAACTGCGTCAAGTATTAAGGGACGGAGAGAGTAATTTTTAAATGTGTTCAACATCCAAATGACCCTACTTATGTCACTCCAAAGATGGTTAAAGATATTGAAGACAATTTCCAAGATACGTGGAGTGACTTCATTGGATGGAGAAGACCTTGGGAGGGGCGGATGAAGCTCAACTATGATGGATATTATAATGGAGAATGATATTTATAAAAATAAATGATGAATGTCATTTAAAAGGATATACACAAAAAAGATTGTGGATCCTACTATTGAGTGGGTCTCACTATTATTAATTATTTTTTTACTTTTTATGGGTTAAAAATCCTCTCCATTTGTTGTAATAAATAAATGATGCAATTTGAAGAGAGATAGACACATAAAATAGATAGTGGGTCCTACTATTAAGTAGGTCCCACCATCATTAATTACTTTTTAGTTTTTTAAAATTTTTGTGTGTTTATATATCTCCAAATGGATGAAATGGAGAGAATAATAAATGAAGTGGATCTTAACTCTTTTTTATGTGTATTTATCTCTCTAAATAAAACAATTGAAGAAAGACATAAATAGAGAGGATCTTGATTTCAATCATAATGATAGGTTAAAAATGTTCAGTTTTGCGAAGTTCTTTTAATGTTCATTTTCGCGAATCTCCATTTAGAGAGTTCTAGAGTCTTTTTTTTGGCGACATATATGAGACTTACTTGCCTAAAAATGCATGTGTAGCTTTCTAATTTAATTCTTTTGGACTTTGACTCCTTTTTTTATTATCAAATAAATAAATAGTTCAAGTCAATCCATACCAATTTTTGGATCATACCGAATTCTTAACGTTTGTGATTTGTTTGGCAATTATCAAGAAAATAATTAAGAGGAGAGCAGGAAATATGTAATGTAAGAAAATAATTAAGAGGAGAGCAGGAAATATGTAATGTAACGGGAAAGCATAAAATGAAGAGAAACTCAATCATCCTTACTTTGATGGTGTTTATTTGGCGGGTCGGACCATTGGATTGAACCAAAATTCAACATAAATAAAACTAAACTCGACCATTCAATGATAAAAAAAGAAAAAGACTAAACACAAATAAACAAATATAAAGTATGAATATTGTTATAAAAAGAAAAAAGACTAAAATCAAATTTCATCATCCATAATTTGTTTACGACTCAATTCAATTTACCATAAAAAATAATACTAAAATTAATTTTAAATCTTTATAATAGAGACTAATAAAATTTTTTAGACTGAATTGAATCTAGATAAATATGTGAGATACCAAAATTGAGTTTCTAGTAAAATGAAAATATTTTATTTTCTTAAGGTTTAAGGAGTTGCAAGTTAGTAAGTGTAAAACGCGTGATACCGTGCAATATGCCATAGAAAAGTATGTACATGTGCGGGACAGAGAGAGTCAAACCATCCTTACTTATATGAACATCTACATCACATTAGTGATGATGCACCGAACATATTCCTTTTAAATATGCTTAGCAATATGTTCTTTTCTAAGGGGAAATGTATTGCAATTTTAAAAAGGAATTTAATAGTTATTAATAAAAGTGTATATAAATTGCACCATTGGAACCCCCATTAATTAGAAAATCAAGAGCTCCATTCCTATCAGCACAATGATTACTTTCACAATTATTATTTTCTGATCTTATGAGTTTCTTGCACGTCCTATTTAAATTTTAAAATCCAAAATATTTTAACGTGTTTTGAAGATTTTTGCGAAAAATCAATAAGACGGAAAAGAAGGTGTCTAATAATAAAAGGCTATCTCCCCCACCTATTTCTTAATTTTCAAAAATGAGATCGAAGCCCACGACCACGACCAAACAAATATTTATAAAAAGAAATGTCCTCACGCAGGATCGAACTACGGACCTTCGCTCTACAAGTTTTGGAGGTTTTTGCAATAAATCAATAAGGTGGAAAGAAGAATAAGGTGTGTAATAATAAAAGGCAATCTCCCCACCTATTTCATAATTTCCCAAAATTAGATCCAAACCCACGACCACGACCTAACAAATATTTGTAAAAAAAAATGCCCTCACGCAGGATCAAACTATGAACCTTCAGTTTACAAGACTGACGCTCTACCACTAAGCTATAAGGGCTTGATATTGCTTTGTCATAAAAAAAGTAAAAGTTATTGTATTTTCTTTTTTACTAATGAAAAATGGTATTAATTCATTTAAATTGATGAAATGCATTAAAACAACACAAATTCAATGTTTCTAAAAACGAAAAGGATACATGAGTGAAAAATCTCACGCCATTCAAGTTAGTAGTATGAAATGGTAAAATGTCTATCAAAATGACAAAATCAAAACGACTAGAATACTCATACCTAGAGATTTGTAACATTGACGTCTAAGTCGTTGATTTAATTCATAGTTGATCGAAATTGATGTATCCCATGATTGTGGTCCAATCGAAATTAGTGTTGTGTAGGTTGATTTATGATTAAAAGATTGAACATGTGTAAGATTATAATATAGTTAATCTGGAGAATTTTGCAAAATGAATTAAGTTTAGAATTTGGATTCTATTGAAATGATTAAGAATGTATGGTGAATTCAAATAGTTGTGTAAAGTTAATTATTACATAAATTGTGAATTTTGTATATCTCCATTAATTGTTAATGTTCAATATGAAAATGAGTTTGGTAACTGAGACATACCTTTGTGTATGAATGTTCTTATGCATAAATGGTAAATTTCACCTGATAAGTATCATAAGGTATTATGCATATGAGGTGAGCTCTATCATAACGAAGAGTATAAAAAGGATATTTAAGAAAATATTGATTGAGAATCATTAACTGAGGATTGTGGAATTGTTTGTTACATTTTCTTTACAATGTGTATGTTTTATTTGAAAATCTTGTTTAAAGACAAGATTATGTTTTATTCCACTTTGTAAAGTCCACTGTGAAGATTAATATCTCGCCCCACGTTAATTTCACCTTTTTGATGTACATGCCATTTCAAAGTATCATCAGAGGCAAATCAAAGTCTAGTTTTAGGTTTATTAAAAATTGGATCTTCCAAAAATATTCCTTATGTAATTTGTCAACATTTTGTAAATGTTTCTTGAAATAGAAGTTATTCTAGTTTATTTTACTTGAACTTTTTGAACTAAATTTTTGAAGTAAACTACAATTTAAGATGAAAATATTTCAAACTCTTATTATTAAAATGGGATGTTATATAATCCCAAACAAACGAACACCAGAATACAAGGGAAACATCGCACAAAATAATGGACAGAACAACGTTGCACTTAAATGGCAAAATTACGAAGAAAAATCATGGGAAAATAAAACCAAATCTATGTGGAAGTTACTTATTTTTTAGATTAAATGAGGGAAATTAGTGGAGATGGGTGATTCCAAACAAAAATATAACTAAAAACTACCTTTTTTAGATGAATGAAGAAGAAGGAATTCAAAGAGAATGAGAAGTTTTTCTCTCTAAAAAACTACTCCACCGGTCTCAATTATAAACAACATTTCAATTTATTACATGCTAGATACACTAATTATTCAATTATTTTAAAAAGAACTTTTTTGCTTACAATTGAAACCGAAGGGAGTAGAAGCTAAGGGTTATTACAAGTATCATCAAATTGGAAAGTTCATAAAGAGCTGAAACAACACTCACCCTGAAGAAGAATGTTTATGATATGTTTGCTATTTTTTTGTTGATGTTATACATTTGAGTTAAAGTCTCATATTGTATAAAAGAGTAGATGTTGAATAACATATAAATTAGAAGACTTGTGTACCTAGTATAATGTGAGAAGACTCAATATCCAATCTAGAAATTGATTAATTTGGGCCATCACTTTTATCGTCAACTAGCAATAAGTAAATTAAAGTAAGAGTAAAATCTTATATACGTTCATCCATTATAAAAATTGTTCGAACATGTTATGTAAAGATAAATGTATTTATTTTATTCATAAAAATTTGAGTTTATTACTAGATAAAAAAATTCTTAATTAGACTTTGTTTAATTCTGGGGCGAACACCAAATTAAGAATACGTTTTCCATGAGAACAAGAGGGTTAACAAAAAATAATAAAATAAACGTAAGACAGTTATAAACAACTAGCATCGATGTAGTGATATCCTCGTCATTCGAACACCATAACAACAATACTTGTTCCTCGAGTAAACACCCATTTAACTCCCTGAAAAGATTACTCACTTTCAGACAAGTCCCTTAATCAATTAAATGAATCAAAAACTCCCCCAATGTATGTTATGTTAGTCATACACATCCAAAACATTAATTGGATGTTAACTTTGTTGATCTGGTCAAAAACAATTTCAATTTAGTTGCGTACTTGGTTGTTTACTGTTCACATGAGAATATAAAGAGACAAGACTAAAATGAAGCTAAAGGAAACATCTGATGTAAGTAATATAGAATGAAAATAACATCATTTTCCCCCTCAAAAGTTTGGCTTTGAATTACCCTATAAGTAAACCAATTGATCACTTGTCTTTGAGCTTCAACCTTTGATCGTCCCTGTCGATGACCTCCGATCATCCATGTCCTCCAGTGAACTTAGCTTCCTTCAACTTGTTTAAGGTAAGAAACACATCACCTTTAAGTTCTTTTGATGTTGTTGTGTTTGTGTATCATCTTCTAAAATATGAATAATGTGTATAATATTATGTTAATATTTTCATATATAACTTGTTACATTTTTTATTTTACTTTATTGTAAACAACATTTATTGAATCTTGTTTTTTTCTTCCATAAAAACACTTAGGGTTTAATTTGTGTGTAAGTCGGGTTGCTTAATGGTTTTCAATGGTGTTTGGTAGTGTGTATGATTGTTATGTTTTTGTTCAGATGGAACCAAAGGAAATATTGATTATTGCATCATGGTGGACATTTCATTGATTTTGATGAAAAACTGGACTATGTTGGAGGAGAATTTTGTGTGGGAAGACATATGTACTAATTACAAGTCAGTCTGAATCATTCCAATGTTTCAAAAATCGGTGCAAACCCCTAATTGTGGTCGCTTCATCAAAGTTTACAATATTTCATATCTCTACAGTCATAATTGTGGGCACAATCTTTTTACAAAATACGTAACACAACTCATAATCAACCACAATCTAAAGTCATGGACTTTTCTGTCATAGAGGCATCATTATCATTAACCAACAACAAATACATAACAAATTAACGACAACATAAGAGGTTTCGAGATGAAAATCAAAAACCTTTGAACTCTCCCTTTCTCCCCATCTCTTGTAAAGAAGAGACATAGTTAACAATCCTCTTCTGTTCAGCATCACTAAAGATACCGGTATGCAACTCAAGACTGTCAAGAATGTTCATCCATTTTCCATTAACCCTTTCATAATAAATAAAATCTTTCTTACGCCTCACATTCATAAACCTAATATACTCTCTTTGTTCCCAAGGCAAAACAACCTTATCAGCAACAACCTTATTTTCTCTTGAGTTGTTCCTTGAAACAACACCAACATTGCTATCATTTTCTTCAAGTTCATCTTCTTGTGTCATCATCTTCTTCATGTTCTTGAATCGGATTGTCATTGTTGTGTTATGATCTCTCTCTCTCTCTCTCTCTAGTTTCACTGCGGTTTTCATTTGTCATTGTTGTGTTGTGATCTCTCTCTTGTTTTGCCGCATAAACGAGAATAGGTTTACGTGTTGTGCCATCATCAATTTATTTGGTGTATTTGTAGGTGATGATATGAATAGGTTTACGTTTTTGTCCTCGGGGTTTGGAGGTTTTCAGACGTCGAGGTGAAGGTATTAATGGGTAAGTGGATTTTATTGGGCTTTTTGTGTCTGAAAACCAAATGGATTTTATTGGGCTTTTTTCGTCAATTGATAATTTCTCTTCCAACCCATGTGTTTCTTATAACACCATATTTCTATTAAAGCGATAAAACACGCGAATAAAACATTTATTCAAGAAATAGACGTTATGGCTACAAAAGTTCTCCAAAAATATAACATGCATAAAAATCCAAACAACTACACAGCGGATATATAGCATACATCTCCAAGTATACATGTCATAACTCCAAATACATCAATATCAATAACAATCTGAAATAGAGATAACGACTGATATCCTAGATCAGAGCCTAATCTAAGACACCGAAACAGATAAATAGAGGAAGCTCCCGCTATCCTCGAGCAATTCACCGAACAAGCAAAACTACTCCTGCACTCTGTCTACCCATTTATACAGACAGGTAGGCGGTCAAAACCACTGGGGATTAGCTTCACATCAATCATAATCAACATAAACAATTACGCAAAGATAAGTATTTCAAATCAATTACGTAATGGATAATTCAACTTCAAATTATTCAAATAATTATCATCAAATAGATTCACCAAGTGTATAAGCACAAGCAAGTAAGGCATGCAATTAGAATGTAGTTCAATCATTCGCAACCATCAACAAAGTCCACCTATGTACATATACACCAATCCATATAATTACAACATTCAACAAGTTTCACCAATGCACAAATTCACCAAGTCACATATTCAATTATAACACAATTCATCAACCATTTGAATGCATGTAATGTTTTAGACTCTTCTAGATGCATGCGGTACCGACAACAACAACAAAGGTCATCACCTCATGATGCAACAAAAACATCATATGTAAGATACACCCCCTCTTACAATTCAACAATGTAAAAGTACACATCCCTTTTACATTACACATATGACTTAATATGACTATGATGCATGAACATATAAGCAAAGACTCGATAATGCTAAATCACCTTACATATACATCCAACAACAACAATGTAAAAGTTTACCTCCATTTACATTGATTAGCTCAACAACAGTTGCATTATCAAGTATTTACGTCCACACATTCAACAAGCCATAATTCAAATAAAAGTCATCACCACATTATCATTAATATAATCATTATCACAACTATCAACCAACATCACAACAACTTCATACAATTTCTCACAATTCAAGTAAAGGAGAAAATACAACGCATTATGATAAACATCATATTAAACACTTAACAATCATTCACATATCTTCATATAATCATATCAAACTATCCACAAAAGATTTGCCAAGTATTTGGTCTTAAAGATAATTTTCGACAAAGTTCGTCTCTCATTTTACAACTTTAAAATAATTGAAACAAATAAATCAAGACCAAGCAAACAAGATCCAATGCCTCAAGTACGTATGCACCTAGATCATATATGAGTGCAGTAGAGTATACGTGTGCGTTTCACCGGCTAATTACAACAGAATCATAGAAAAACACAAAGTTCGTCTCTCTTTATCACTTTTCCAAAAGAATTCCATTTTCAAAGCAAAACCAGTTAAAGCTCAATTAAACCAATCACAACCATTTTTAGAAATCAATATACAACCTTAACTGTACCTCTTTTGCTTCGAGAAAACGAGTTTCGGAAAAATCGATATCTTGTACATTTTTCAAAAGTTTGGGGTACAATTCATTAAACCAAGTTCAAATCAATTCAATTGATGTTTACATAGGTTTAGAAAGTTTAGTTACATTTAATTACATCAAAAGAATCAGTTTGGAATGGTCCGGATCCACCCCAAAGACCTAAAACGACAAAAAGTTGCTGCATTGTGCAACTCGCCATGGCCACCAAATCACTCGGCATGGCGAGCTGGACAACTGCTTCACTCACCATGGCCACCAGTTTACTCACCATGGCGAGCTTAGATAGACAGCTCTCGGGAAGAACTTCATTTTCACCCCAAAATCCCAATGTTGAAGCCCCTAAGCCCAAATTTGTCCCCAAAGTTTGTCTAAACGTTTATGAACATGAAAAGGTACTCAAATCCATATAAAACTTGAATCAAAACATCATTCCAACAAAAATCACCATTTGATCCATTTTTCATAAAGACTCTCAAGAAAAAAGAAAAAAAAGACTAAAATCGAATTTCATCATTGATAATTTGTTTATTACTCAATTCAATTTATAATAAAAAATAATACTCAAAGTAATTTTAAATCTTTATAATAGAGAGACTAATATTTTTTAGACTAAAATGAATTTAGGTAAATATGTGATATACCAAAATTTGGTTTCTAGTAAAATAATAATATATATTTGTTTTCTTAAGGTTTAAGGAGTTGGATGTTAGGAATTGTAAAACACGTGATAATGTGCAAAATGCCATAGAAAAGTACGTGCATGTGCGGGACAAAGAGAGTCAAACCGTCCTTACTTGGATGAACATTTACATCGCATCAGTGATGATGCACTAGATATATTCTTTTTAGATATACTTAGCATTATGTTCTTTTGTAAGGGGAAATGTATTGCAATTTTAAAATGGAATTTAATAGTTATAGATAAAACTGTATATAAATAGCACCATCACACCCCATTGATAAGAAAACTGAGTTTCATTCCGATTAGCATAATGATTACCTTCACGAAAAAGATGAGTAATAATAAGACTATTTTTTTTTCCTATCAAATCTATGAGTTTTCCGCACGTACTATTTGGATTCTAAAATCCAAAATGTTTTAATGTGTTTTAAAGGTTTATCTCGTTCGGATTCTACGATCCGAACTACATAGGGTACACGAGAAATTAATAGGTGAAAAATAATGTGTCTAATAATAAAAGGCAATATCCCCACCTATTTCAAAAAATTAGATAAAAGCCCGCGACCAAACAAATCTTTGTAAAGGGAATTGCCCTCACCAGGATCAACCTACGGACCAGACTGACGCTCGACCACTGAGCTATAAGGGCTTGACATTGATTTATCATAAAAAGTAAAGGTTATTTTATTTTCTTTTTTACTAATGAAAAATGATATTAATTCATTTAAATTGATGAAATACATTAAAAACAACACAAATTCATCATTTTTAAAAACGAAAAGGATAAATGAGTGAATCTTGTAAATAACATTTGTTGAATCTTGTGTTTTTTTTCTTCCTTAAAAATACTTAGGGTCAATTTGTGTATCAGTCGGGTTGTTTAATGGTGTTTAATACTCCCTCTGTTCCTTTATATATGTTGTTTTTCCCAACTCTTTACAATCAAGGAAGCGGTAAAATGGCTCACTCTTTCCTTTTCTACCCTTATTTAATCTAGTAACTTTTCATAGTTACTCGGCCGTTATGATTGAAAGTCAACTTTTCCTTGGTATCAGCCATATTTTTTGATATAAATGCAAGGGTAAATGTAATCACTTGTTACTATTCCTATAAAGCATGAGAAGATCGAAAGACAAAAGAAATTTTCTGTAAATGTAATCACGTTTTCTTTCCAATGTTTTTTCTTTTGTTTTTGAATTTTTAAAAGGAGTAACAAATAAACCTTTCCCCCAACTTAGTTTTTGGTTTGAATTTTCCTCCAACTTTGTTAATCAAAATTTATCATTCCCACCAAAAAAAAGAAAAATCACCAATAGTTGAAGTGTGTGTATATATATATATGGCATTTTGCAAAATTCAGAACTCATGAAATATGACTTCAAACATTATTAGATTTGGACAACGGTTTGGAAAATATTATTTTATATGGTAGTGTACATTACTATATATGACAGTTTACATTAATAGAAAATATTGAAGTCCCAGACCATGATTTGGACAATGGTAAGTTGTTTTTCTTTAACTCATTCATTAAGAATTTTTTCTTAATATTGTGTGTTGCATTAATTTATATTTTAGCATCTCATCATTTTATTTTTAATTCAAGGATCAATTTAAGAAAATATTCACCATTTTGTTTTTTCTCCATTGTTGTTCAATAATCCTTTCACTGTTTTTTCTTCATTGTTGCACAATGAACCTTCCACTTTTTTTCTCCATTGTTGTTCGAAATCATTTCTTGTTTCATTGATTCTTTGGTTTTTTCCATTACATATATGGGTATTTCCTTTTTCATGGAATAACGTTGGGTGTTTTTTTCATGGAATAACATCAAGCATGGTTAACGTACATATTTAAAGAGGCAAAATTGTGGAACTCTATGTATTGGAACAAGCCGAGTAGTTTTTTGCGTTTATTAGTAGAAAACATTTTATGGCTTAGGTAAAATGCATCTAATGGAGTACAAGAATTGGATTAGGCTATAATAATGGACTATACAATTAATGTATAAGTTGTGGTTATTGAGAGGTTGAGGGTATAATTGATATATTACAACCTTAAACTCTAAAAGTGACACTTAAATATGAACAATTTTTTTTGTTGTAAACGTGACAGTTAAAAAGGAATGGAGGGAGTAGTGTTTATGGTTGTTATGTTTTGATCATATGGAACCAAAGACAACATTGGTTTTTGCATCATGGTAGACATTTCATTGGTTCTGATGAAGAACTGGACTATGTAGGAGGAGAATTTTGTGTGGGAAGACATATGTACTGATTACATCATTCATTTTATGTTCGATGATCTTGTTAAAAGTTGTGCTCGCTATTTCAGGATTTCACACTTCAGGAGTTTCGATTACGAGTTAGGTTTTAGAATTAACTTGTTTGAAGTGGTGAGTGGCAATGATATAATCGGGATGGTGAACGTTGCTACCAAATCCAACAATGAAGTTCACTTGTATTATGAGCACGATGTGGATGATCCTATCATTGATGATTCAGTTCCAACAACACTACTCACTCAAGATGACAATATGTTTATTTTTTATTATTGATCTTATAAGTTCGAGATAAAGTCTTATATTGAATAAAAGACTAATGTTAAACAACACATATAAACGAGAAGACTCATGTACCTAATGTAATGTGAGAAGACTCAATATCCAATCTAAAAACCGATTAATCTGTGACATCAATTTTACCGTCCACTAGCAATGAGTAAATTAAAGTTAGAGTAAATTCTTACATATTTTTATCTTTTATAAAAATAATTCAAACATGAGATCTAAAGATAAATATGTGGCACACACTTATTTTATGGTTAAAATTTAAAATCAATTAAATGTTAGCAAACAATTGAATTCAAAACCTTTCAAACCAATGATGAATTGCTGTGAAGAACCTAGTTTAATTACTAGATAAAAATTCTTGGTCAAACCTAACTTAATTTTCAACCAAAATTCAAAATTAAAAACACTTTTTTCCACAAGAACTGGAGGGTTAACCAAAAATAATCAAATACTCCCTCCATTCTAAATTGTATAACGTTTTGAGCATTTCACACATATCAAGAAATGTTATTAATATTGTGTGGGAAAGAGATATTATGAATTATTTTACAAAATTGTCGTTAATAAATGATATGAGAAAGATAAATGAAAGAATTGAAAAAAGAGTATTAAATAGTTAATGATATACTCCCTCCGTCCCAAATTATAAGAAAAAAAAAGTCATTTTCTTTGTCCCAAATTATAAACAAAATAGACTAACTTTTTTCATATTTAATTATGTTTTTTCAAAAAATCATTTTTTTTTCAAGGAGAAATTAAATGCAATTTGCATTCATTATGCTCTCTCTTTCATTTTCTCTATAACTAATACTACCTCCGTCCCTAAAGATAGGAGTCTTTTGCCAAAATTACGGAGATTAAGAAAGTTGGTTGTAGTATTAAATTTGTATATAATTTCTATTGTTTTTTACAATTTTATCCTTAAGAGAGGGTTGATTTATGTTTTCAACATAATATTTATTGTTGATTGAAGCAAAAGATGCAAAATAAATAAGGGTACGTTGGTAAAGAAAAAATTAATGTACTTGTAAATACCAAAAATGTCTTATAAAAAGGGACAATTTTTTTCCAAAAGGGTCTTATAATTAAGGACGGAGGTAGTAATCAATAAAAATTATTTTTACATCTTTCTATGAAACTTATTCTAAGGATAACACAAAAAACTATACTACAAACTACTCCCTCCGTCCCATATTATAAGCAAAAAAAAAAATCACACTTATTAAGAAAACTAAAACATACTCCCTCCGGTCTCAAATATAAGAAAAGATTCTTTTTTTAGGTTCATTGAATAATTAATGTATCTACGTTACAATGTAGACGAGATACATTAACTACTCAATGAACCTAAAAAAAGAATTTTTTCTTATATTTGAGACTGGAGGGAGTAGTAGTTTGTAACATAGTTTTTTGTCCTATCTTTGAAATAAGTTTTATAGGAAGATGTAAAAATAATTTTCATTGATAGTTCATTATAGAAATGAAAAAGAGAGCAAATTGAATGCACTTTGCATTTAATTTTCCTTTGCAAAAGATAATTTTTTGAAAAAATATAATTAAATATGATAAAAGTTGGTCTTTTTTGCTTATAATTTGGGACAAAAAAAATGAGTTTTTTTTTGTTTATAATTTGAGACAGATGGAGTACAATATTTTAGTTTTCTTAATATGTGTGAAAATACTTTTTTTCCTATAATTTGAGAGAGAAAGGAGTAATAGAAAAAGTAATATTAATGTTTCATTGATATTGTAAAGCGCCGTATATAATATATTTTGGGGAATTTTTTTTTTTTCTTTTCTAAAATGTTACGATTTGGGACGGAGGAAGTAAATGTGGCGCAATTATAAGCAACCGGATCCAAGGTAGTGATATCCTCGTCATTCCAACACCATAACAGCTTGTTCCTCCCAAAAGCCGCCAATTTGGATTCTCACCGTTCACACGCTCTCCACTAAGCGCGTGTAACACAAACCCCACCCCTTTTGATTTTTCCAACGTCTTTTGTTTCGTCATAAATCAAAGACTTTTCAAACTCTAAAACCGCCAACGAAAAATCCCAACTTTTCTTCGCTGTTTTCTCTATAAATTATTAATTACATTATTCTATTATTCTTATTCCTAAAGTTATTGTTATTATTATTGTTCATTCATTATTTTATTTGATATTAATCCCATATTTTAATACCCATTTGGATCGTTAACTTTAGATCCAAATTCATCAAAAAAATTCACTTTTTTCAATTGGGTTTCTATTTTCATAAGGTTTTTCACCGATTTCCATGGCACCAATGGATCCTAAACAAACTACTGCTTCTAGTAGTAGTGGTGGTGGTTTCTTTGCTTCTATTGCTTCTACTTTCTCCAATTTTGGCACTTCTGTTTCTAAATCCGTTACTGGGTATTTTTCTTATCACTCCATAATTTCAAACTTGTTCAATTCATCTTTTTTTGATTTTTTGCAATTTTTATTTATGTGGGTTGCCTTGAAATCATCAATTTCCCCTTTTGCTGGATCATGGAAGTGATTATTGTTTTGGATGATCATCTTTCAAAATTGGGTTTTTTTTATATGTATTATGATGTATAATTTTTTATTGGTGTTATTAATACTCCAGCTGCTGGGGAACGGACCTGGTAATTCAGAGTTCGGGCCCAGCAGTAAGTAAAGTTTGATCAAGAATTGTTTCACCTAGAAATCAAGTTTGGATTCTCCCGAACAACTCGTCTTCGGGGGAGCTAATTAATCACTTAAATCCAACTTCTTAGTTTTTGATGTATAGTTTTTACATGTGTTAGCTGTTTTAACACTTGATAGATGTGTGATAAGCTATTGTGTTTTGAAGTTTGTTTTGATGTTTAAGTATTAGTGGATTTGTAGTTTGGAATTATTTGAATTATTTCTCCTAGTTTTTGTTGGTTTGGTTTAGATTAATGAGCTGATTAGATTTATGTTTTTGATTATTTTGTGATGTTGATTTTTAGTACTCCTGAGGGATTGGAAGTTGTTAATCCAGAAGGAGGAACTGAAGATGCCGAAGAGGAAGCTAAGAAGGGACGATGGAAAGATGAGGTATAGCACTACTTGTCACCTATGAAGCACTGACACTAACACAGACACCTTGACACTGGTATTAGTATGAGAAAATTAAATAATTGAATGTAACTACATGTGTGTGTCAAACACCTGACACCTTCAATCTGAAATATCGGTGCGATATAGCTTATCGTAATCTCTGTGTTGCATTTATGGTACAGTGAAAAAATATAAAAGTCACCACTCATAAAGCTTGCATTCAAGTTACACTGTGGTGATGAAAGCAATCTAGATTATATTATAGAGACAAAAAATTTGGTTTCTATTTTTGTTGTTAGAGATGGGAATGTGCATATTGAAACATGGTGTTGTCTACTCTGTACTTCAATCAACCTATGAGCTCTTCTCTGCATGTTAAAACAGCGTTCTCAATTGCGGATCGTAGAAAATATTAGTTTGTTCAAATTCAGCTACAATACAGTGCTATAGGGCCACTGCACCCGCTATTTGAAAAAACTTTGTACGAAACAGCTTATCACGGAACACTAGTGGATTGTTCAAATTCCGCTACGCCATAACGCCGTAATGACCGCAAACAATGGCAAGCAGATAATATGTCATGCAAACCGACGGCGACATTGATTATCTGAACATATTTATTTATCTCATGGTGGACTTGGGAGAAAAATAAATTTCTTCTTGTTTACATAATTACAATCATTATTTCTGTAGTTTATCCCTCAAGTCCTCTTTTGTACATTACAGGAACGGGATAGTTATTGGAAAATGATGCAAAAGTATGTTGGCTCTGATATCACATCAATGGTGACACTTCCAGTTATCGTTTTTGAGCCAATGACGATGCTACAAAGAATGGCTGAGGTTTGTGTTATATCACATATGTACTTTGTTGCATTTGTTTCGTGCTATTATTACATCTGAACGAGTTATTTTAGCAAATGTTCTATATGTTAGAAACTCATTGGGTGTTATCTAATTTCACAGCTCATGGAGTACTCTTACCTATTAGATATGGCGGATGAGACTGATGATCCATACATGAGACTTGTTTATGCCTGTAAGCATCATTTCACAGTCCCTCTCTGTCTCTGTCTCTCTCTCTCTCTCTCTCTCTCTCCC
>Ga0228711_1006377_pt1 | contig 17550 bp, 12 predicted proteins | sample MedpolnodulmetaG_2_FD_177996 | JGI IMG/M metagenome (GOLD analysis project Ga0228711, IMG submission 177996) | Root nodule microbial communities from Medicago polymorpha collected in Santa Monica, California, United States - brown nodules | ecosystem: Host-associated > Plants > Roots > Nodule...
AAAACCTTTATAATTTAGTCATATTTTGCACTATTGGACTATTTACAATATTATATTAGTTTACATATGTCATGTAAATAATAAATTTTATTTAATTTTAATTTTAGGTAAACTCGTACGAGTTCTCTAGTCGAGTTTATCTGAAAAAATCGAATTGATGTAAACTCTCGAGTTGTAAAACTTTGCGTTGACATTTTAGAAATATCAAAATGGAAAATTTCATATACCCCACATGAATTAAAAATGTGTTCCATAAATCTTAATTTAAGTTTACCGAAACACAAGATTTCCGATTAACTCAGTTTAAATTTTCTATATCACAATGTTTTTCCTTTCCGGATATCTTAATTCCAGTTTTTTCTCTGTGTAATTTAATTTATTTAAAAACATATATTTCCCGAAAACTTATGCAAAGTTTACCGGTTTAGAAAAAACACTAGTTTTTGGTCCAATTCAATCTCAACTTTTTCATTTATCAACATCACAAATGCATCACTCGATCCATCATATAAAAAGCTACTGAAAATTTTAAAACTAATAAATAGGATTATGAATCTCAGGATTTGAAAAGAAAAAAAAAAAAACAGTAACATGGTTGCTTTCTTCTTAAAAACCAAATAAAGTATTTGAGACGAAACACCAATGATGAATCGCTACTAGTTTGTGGCTTTTGATCGATGGTAGTTTTGATGATTTATATGGATCAAATTATAAAATTATAAAATTTATATGGATCGATTTTCAATATAAGAAAAATGTAAGGACTAATTTGTAAAATTTGAAGAAAAAAATATGAGGACCACTTTGAGATTAACATTTTAAAGAATAATGAAATTTTAAATTCATTACTTCATAAAATTGTAAGTTTTGGGGAGGTATTTCAAATTCTCTATATAACAAAATATTTTATAAAATTTCTTTATTTTGATTTCTTCAAACTTTTCATCCAAACAATAAAATTTCTGTAAAAAAATATTAAATTTCCTCCAAAAATTACACTACTTCATTGAATTCTCTCACCCAAACACACTTTTTGAAGGAAATGGAGGATTTTTATTTTTTAAAATTAACGATATTGTAAAATATTTTTAAAATTGAACTAAGTGTGAATGAAGTTTTATTTGATCATGTTATTCTTTAAAAAAAATTGAAAATCAAATGTTTATTCAGAACTAAACTTTAGCCTTTGCAAACCAATCCAAAGGCCAACACCCAAACATACCCTAATTCGAGTTCATTTAATTTAGGCCTATTTATACTTTTAATCCTTTTAAATAGAGTTTATTTGAAGTTTGTTCCTTAAACTCATTAATCTTTTCAAACAACCGTTGCAATTACTAATACTTAAATTTTGGTTCATCAACTCAGTTAATGACTACCACATCACTAATTTAATGAGGTGACAATGATTGGTTGGTTAAGTGGAGTCAGCAAAAGTTTCTTTTGCCACTAGTTACACCATTTCATTACATTCTATCACTATTTTCGCGTATTTTGCCACTGTTTTCTTCTCTCTTTGTTCAATTTCAAATCTCATTCTTCTGTAAGTTTTTTTCTGATCTCTATCATCTTCCACATAGTAGTGCATTTCCATTATCAATTCATTATGTAAATCTGATTTTTATATATACTTTAATTCATCTTGTAAATCAGGTCGTAAAGTAATTTATGTTTCTATGCATGTAATTGATTCCAGAGATTTATAATTGATTTTGCATGCACACTTGATTCTATTTTGCATGCAGACTTGATCATAATTGAAAATACGTAAAAACATATGAAAACATTTATAAGTGATTATTTTGTTTATGAAGCACGAACACTCCTTGGATTAGGCGTGTCCTGGTGACGGACACGTCGTGTCCGACACCGACACGACACCGACTTTACAATTGCACTGAATTATGTGATTTTTTCAAATTATTAGTTGTGTCGGCGTGTCAGTCTCCATTTCATGTCCGGTGTCCATGTCCGTATTCGTGCTTCATAAAGTTGTAATAAACAGGCTCTGTATATTTTGGGATTCATTAGTATCTTTTAAAAAAATTGGATTTTGGTTCCCATTTTTTATGATTTACAAATAATTTTGTAATCCAATTTTTGTCAGCTGTTTCTCTGTTGTGGATAACTAAATGGTTGGAAGTGCTGATGTTTTGTTCAATGGTTTGAGCACTAATGGAGCAATCAAACTATTGCTTGATGATTTTGATGTGTCGACCATCATCAAAGATCCAGTGCCTCCTGTAGTTGCAGACAATGGCATTGACAAGGAGGAGGCAAAGATCAACGGAGGAAAAGAGAAAAGAGAAATAGTTCTGGGAAGAAATATTCGAAATATTCACACCACGTGTCTAGAAGTCACGGAGCCAGAAGCAGATGATGAAATTACCAGCGATCGTGATGCTCATATGGCAAGTGTGCTGGCCAGATACAGAAAATCCTTAACTGAAAGGACAAAGAATCATTTAGGTTTGACAATGATTACTCTCTTGATCCTTTTACTTTGTTGATTACATTACATTTATGTCATTGTTGTATCTGGGGGTATTGTAGGTGCTAGTTCTGGATATAGAAGAAAATAATGTTTACTTTTTTTTTGAATCGGCAAAATATTATTAACCAACAAGCCTGTGCAAGACGCACTAATAAGCTCGGGTGGAAAAAAAACAAAGAAGGGGAAATCGGTTGCCATACAAACTTTGGCTCGAACAAAACCCCCTTAAAAACCACCCCTAAACACAATGGAACAAAAGGGTAATGACGCAGGCATATACATATGACACACCACATGCATACCCATGCGTCAACACCAAAGACCTCCCACAACCAAAAACAGTCACCAATATCAAAACTGCAGAAGCAGAACCCGCCAAGACGCACGTGAACAGCCCCTGACAGCAGGAAAAAAAACCCCAGGCAAAGCACTCCTTTCCTACCACCACCTAGATCAGCAACGCAAGCAACAACCGAAAAAACCGCTGCACAACTACTGAAACAAAACCTGCCAGCACTAACAAATCCAAGCCCAACATAAGCCACACAGCCGCTGCCCACCAAAAATGACAATCCAAACAACCAAACAAACTGCACAGGACCACATAGACCCCACCCAACAAGGGACCCCCAATGCACACCAACACAAGCCTGCTATTGAACGAAAAAGACCAAAAGCCCTTCCTAAACAACACTGCTGCCGAGATTCTGTTGCAGAAACAAAAACAACAGATGCTACTTAACGTGCTAACAGCCACAAACCAAAGATAACCCAGCAAAAAACCCGCGACCACCAGCACCAAAAACAAGATTCCACAACCGGACAGCACCGCAGCAGCACCAACACAACTTAGAACAAACGCTTAAGGCAATCCATTGGACTCCAACGCCATTCATAGTACATACACGGAGCCATTTGGATTCATTCCAACGACCACCACCAAGTCAACACCTTGATAACGTCAACAATTTCCCCAACCTCTGGGTTCCGATTGTTAAAAATCTTATCATTCCTAGCTTTCCACAAAACCCAAATCGTCGAATGCCAAATTAATCTAAGCCTCTGACGCAATCGCTTGTTCCTCTCCCCAACACTCCCATGAGACAAATAAATTAGGCGGAATTAACACCATCTTCTCCCACCACCCCATAATTCCTTGCCAAACCCTTCCAGCAACCTCGCAATGGAGAAAAAGATGAATTGACGATTCATCCACTCTCACACAAAGTACATACCTGGGTAGCATCCATTGGTAAAACATTCGTCGCCAATAAATTCACCCTAGTTAGCAAAGACCCCCTTCTCCTCCGCACTCCACAATTCTTCCCTCATCACGATCGCCTCTAATTTCCCATATGAAGATTTAACCGAAAAGTCCCCGGTCTCTTCCAACCCCCACCTCCACCTATCCTCCTCCTGTGACCACGACAGATTCTCCAAATCCATCAAAAGATTCGCAAAAAGTTAGTCCTCCCAATCGAAGAAATCTCTTCTCCACTCAAAATGCCAATCCGTTGACGATCCAACCACTTCCCCTATCTCTCCCACACAACACTCCTTTTGGTTTGAAATAGAATAAAGTCTAGGGTATTTACTCCTAAACGTCCGATCACCCCTCCACTTGACATTCCATAAACTAGAGTTCATTCCATTATCAACCATTGTAGTTAACTCCGAACTAAACCACCCTTGAGCTCCAAAATTGTCTAGGTTGACTACATCCCTCCACCAAGTAGATGCACTCCTCCAATGATGTGCCACTGCACCTTCCACCAAAGTGGTAACATTAGGCCCATATCTTTTCACCAAAACTGGCTTCCACAGTCCTGTTTCCCCATCCAACAACCTCCACTTCCACTTTGCCAATAAACTCACATTAAGAACTCTAACATCTCGCAAACCTAAACCACTGTTCTCTTTAGCTTGGCAAACCGAATTCCAATTCACCCAACTAATCTTCCTACCACCTCCTACACCACCCCAAAGAAATTCTCTTTGGATTCTCACTATTCTCCGCCACACGTTCGCCGACATTCTCAAGAAAGGCAAGTAGAAAATTGGTTTCGCATTTAACACGGAATTTAGAAGGATAATCCTACCTCCTAGACTAATATACTTATGCCCCCATGTGTTCAACCTCCTACTCAAGTGCTCCACCAAAGGCTCCCAAGTCCCAAAACTTCTCGGGTTAGCACCCACCGGAAGTCCCAAATATTTAAATGGAAGACTACCTTCACTACAATTCAAAAAGTTACACGCCATCTCCATAAAATCGTTTGGGACATTTACACCAATCAAACAACTCTTGAAAAAATTAATCTTAAGCCCCGAAGCCATCTCAAAGCCTCTTAACACCACCTTCATAGTCCATAAATTATCCACCGTTGGCTTCCCGATACAAAGCGTGTCATCGGCATATTGAAGGTGAGAGACCACCAAACCATTGCTCCTAAACTCAAACCCTTCAAATAAATTGAGCTCTACCACATTCCGCATAACTCCACTAAATCCCTCCGCCACTATCAAAAAATAGGAAAGGAGCCAAAGGATCTCCTTGCTTGAGACCTCTATGAATATTTATCTCCTCCGTTGGACTACCATTAACAAGAATGGACATATTTCCCCCGCAAACACACGCCTTCATCCACGCCACCCATTTAGGACACAATCCCACTCTCCTCATCATATACACCAAGAAACTCCAATCCACCGAGTCGTATGCCTTTTCGAAGTCCACCTTAAAAACCAAACATTGCTTCTTCTTTTTCTTCGCATAATCCACCAACTCATTCACCACAAGCACTCCGTCCACCAAATTCCTACCTTTAAGAAAAGTTGATTGTTTTGTAGAAATAATGGAATTCATAACTCCGGCTAAACGTCTTGCCAACACTTTAGCAAGAATTTTATAAAGGCACCCAAGCAATGAAGTAGGCCGATAATCCTTCAAGGACATAGGAGATGAATCTTTCAGAATCAAAGCAACAAAGTATGACAACATACCTTTAGGAATCACTTCATTCCCGTGGAATTGATCAAACATAATGCGCACCTCATCCTTGATTAAATACCAAAACTCCTTCACAAAACCAAAATTAAAACCATCCAGCCTCAGACTTTTGTTCCCATCACTCTCCTTCACCACCGCCTCAATTTCCAACAACGTGAAAGGAGCAATCAAAGTCTCATTTTCCTCATTAGATAGCATATTGAAAGGTACATAGTGTTTACTAATAGGAAATATTTATTAAAACTTAAGTATTCGTGTTCATTCTAACGAGCCAATTACAAGCCCTAAAAAAAATCCCCTGCACAAAAGAGACCAAACGAGCAACGCATCACAGTAGACAGTCGCAACACCGTAGGCAATATAGGATTGTGCAAACCAGATTTGCACTACCAACAGCAAATGCAACACCCTGAAGAAGGTTTGTGACAAGCGGTTTGGTTTGGTTTATCATTGATAACTCAACAGGTTACTTTCTGTACATAAAGGAAGTTACCGTTGTCATTGTTAATTAGAGAATTCTGTAAAATTTGTCAGAAATAGGATATTAAGATGTAGGAACTAGGAAGACAGGGTAAAGTAGTATATTGTATGGTTGGAAATTGGTCTTAAGGGGAGTAATACCAGGTTAGTCATTGATCTAGGGCTAAGAAAGATCTCATTGATAAAAGCATCTTGTTTCTTTCATTCTTTCTCAAACATATGGGCTATGAACCAGAGTCTATCAGATTATTTGTTCTTTTATTACCAAGTATTGTGGCTTATTCTGGAGGTGAATATATAGCACCTCATTTTACTCTGGAAAAAAAGTAAATATAGTTTTGATATTTTCCATGTTGACACCAAGAAAATCATTTGAAGGTTTATTATGTTATCTTGTGTTCAGAATGAATTTGCAACTGCGTCGGTGCTATTATAATTTCACTGGATGTTGCCTTGATTCACACAAAGACCCCTTTGAAGGTTGTGCATGTGAGAAAGTAGATTTGTACCATACAAAAACATTCGAAAAGACACATAAGATGATCATTCAATAGACTGGAGAGAATTTTTAAAAAAAATTGTAATCTTGCATATATTTTTGGAAGTTGGAACTTATCATTTAACAAATCTCTAATAGTGCATTTAAATGATTTTTATTTCCATTTCCATTTTTTGAAGTAACTTTATTTTACTAGGATTTTGTATAACCTTTGTGAAAGATCTAGAGATTAGTTAATGAGTTGGATAGGGATATGCTATATTATAGAACATCATGGCGGCATTTGATCCATGTACTTAGTGAGATATGACTTGGTTGTTATTGTTTGTGTATCCGTTGAAGCTCATTTCTTCAACTAATCTCTGTATTTAATTAGGCCTAGCATCTCATTTAATTTATGAAAAATCTATTGCAGGCTACCCCTACAATTTGGATTTCGATTATGGCGCACTCTCTCAACTTCAGCACTTTTCCATAAACAACCTTGGAGATCCTTTCATTGAAAGCAATTACGGTGTCCACTCCCGGCAGTTTGAAGTTGGTGTTTTGGATTGGTTTGCCAGATTATGGGAACTGGAGAAAAATGAGTACTGGGGCTATATAACAAACTGTGGTACAGAAGGCAATCTCCACGGCATCTTAGTTGGGTTAGTTTCAGCTAAATTTATCTGCTTCAGCATTTTAAAAGTTTGTAAAGAACCTAAAATATGGTTTAAATGACTTTTGCAGGAGAGAGGTGTTACCAGATGGGATTTTGTATGCCTCACGAGAGTCACATTATTCAATTTTTAAAGCTGCCCGTATGTACAGAATGGAATGTGAGAAGGTTGAGACTCTTAATTCTGGCGAGATTGATTGTGATGATTTCAAGGCCAAACTTCTTCGTCACCAGGACAAACCAGCAATTATAAATGTGAACATAGGCAAGTTTCTCTACACTGTCTCCAATAGTCCCATGCCTCCCCTCATCTTCAGTCTTTTGGTTCTAGCTCATAGAACTGAAATTTTGCAGGTACAACTGTGAAAGGAGCTGTGGATGATCTTGATCTGGTCTTACAAAAACTTGAAGAAGCTGGATTTTCACAGGACAGGTTCTACATCCACGTTGATGGGGCTTTGTTTGGTCTCATGATGCCTTTTGTGAAACGAGTAAGTGCTAACGTTACCATGAATAAATCATGTAATGTGTGAGGTATAATGCCGAAACCTCTATCTGCTATCTCCATATGTTCTGATAGAGAATGCTGATGTGTCATTGCCATTTGTTTTGGTTGTTTGCATATTTGATATTTGCGCACTGCATTTTGGTTCTTCCAAGTTCCATGCATACCCTTTCTATCTTACCTGGCTTGTTCTGCATTTTCATTTTAGCAATAAGGTCATATTTGTAGACCTTATTCCAATCATTATATGATCAAACCGTGTTCATATATGATAGTTGAGTTGCTTTTCTAATGCTTATTGATTAGCCTAATTTTATGCAAATGAGCATGAATAATGGTGACTTTTTACATTCAGAAGAAACGGCATCCCTTATTTCAAATTTAAGTCTGAGAATTTTGTCTTTATTCTGACCTGGTTATATTTAAAAAATAGACAGTATTAAGTTTGTTGCTTCTTTGTCAATACATCTATGTTGGACGATATGTGATTGTTTGGCTGCTAGCTCTAGAAAATGAGAACTATTCCTGTAGTTTCTTGGATCGTGCCATATTCTGTTATGACATTTTATTTCATATGCATTGACAGAGTTGATATTTATAACATTTTATCTAATAAAAAAAAATTGTGCTTTGTCAGGCTCCAAAAGTTACTTTTAAGAAGCCTATTGGCAGTGTAAGTGTTTCTGGCCACAAATTTGTGGGGTGCCCTATGCCTTGTGGTGTGCAGATAACAAGATTGGAGCATATTAATGCTCTTTCCAGGAATGTGGAATACCTTGCGTCTAGGGATGCCACAATCATGGGCAGTCGAAATGGCCATGCTCCCATATTCCTTTGGTATACCTTGAACCGGAAAGGATACAGAGGCTTTCAGAAAGAGGTACAGAAATGCTTGCGGAATGCACACTACTTCAAAGACCGCCTTATTGAGGCTGGGATTGGTGCAATGCTTAATGAGCTCAGCAGCACGGTTGTATTTGAGCGGCCACATGATGAGGAATTTATACGCAAGTGGCAGTTAGCATGCAAGGGGAACATTGCTCATGTGGTGGTGATGCCAAATGTCACTATTGAGAAGCTTGATGATTTTCTAAACGAGCTTGTGCAGAAGCGTGCTACCTGGTTTGAAGATGGCACATTTCAACCGTATTGCATAGCATCAGATGTAGGTGAAAACAGTTGCCTATGTGCTCTACATAAGTAATGTAACATCTAACAGAACCTAGAGTTTACAACGGTAGTTGTTTGTTTGGAAATTGTTTTTTGGAGTTTTTTATGTGGTGTGTTTTATCAGCACTGTGATGCACTTATATAAGATTTAGAATCGTGTTTGCTACCGTACTTACTTGGCCTTATATTGTTACTTATAAATATGGTCAAATAGCCATTACTTGGCTTGCTATTGGTCATATATTGTTCAGTTTCCACAGCGAAAGCTGCAATTACCAAGTTAGTTAAAATAAAACTGATGGATGAAAACTTGTGGAGAAGAAAACTTTCTTAGAGTTACTATGATTTTTTTATCTTTCCTTGGTTTCTTAGTCAAAGAAAAGGTGAGAAGTGAGGTTCTAAACCAGGAGTTGAACCTACTCATTGTAATGCTCGCCACCTTATGTGCGAGCTGAACTCGACTACCAATCTTGATAGTGGTTCCAACTCATGTAAAAGACAAACTCACATTTACCTCCCGCAAGGGAAAATCTCATTTACCTCCCGTAAGGTTTATTAAAATGATAGTTATTAAAATGATAGTTAGATCCCCTCTAGTTTTAAAACCAACACTAACTCCCTTAAGTTTCTATCAAAGAAACAAACACCTCCCTTTTACATTAACACCGTTAGTTCTCCGTCAAATTGTTTGTTTTTAGAGCGAGCAACCAAAAAGTCAACTGGCTCTTCATTTGCACATATGTTATGATTTGAAGCATTTATTTTCTCATAATGAACGACCAACGTAGCTGGTGATCTTGCATAACAGAACTACAATTTTTACAATCCAAACATACGTAGCAGAAGAAACATGAACAGTAAAAGCACCACGAGAATCAAACGCTTTGCATTTGATGTTTTATTGGCTTACCACCGTTTTAGGCCCCAAATTAAGAGGGCCATAAGGTGAATGAGGAGCCATTTTATAACATCCCAAGAACATAATTAGGACCTGAAGGCATGGCATTAGCATTTGCACTTGAATTTACATTTACAACTCTTTTCTGACACTTGTAAAAGTTGACAAGCAAAATCCACGTTAGGATTTGTAACGCGAGCATTCTTCACATTATATTGAAATTGAAAAGCATCTTCAAAGATTTGTCCTTTTCTCTACATGAGATAAGCAATGACAAAAGAGGTTGATCTAGAAATACCATGTCAACAATGAACAAGAACAAGACCACCTTGTTGATGGAATAGAAAGAGGACGACATGGTGAGCAATGATTAAGGTTTGTTGTTCGCTGTCTTCGGTGGTGGTTATTTTCTATTTGTCGGTGACTGAGGGATCCATGAAACCGATTGATAAAAGAAAATTGATGGAAAGTTAATGGTGTTAATAAGAAAGGGAGGTGTTTGTCTATTTCATTAGAACATAAGGGAGGTTAGTGTTAGTTTTAAAACTAGAGGGGATGTCTCTGTCATTTTAATAAATCTCAAGAGAGGTGAATGTAATTTTCTCATTAATTAGTAGGTTATCGAAGGTGAGAAGTAACAGTTCAATAGGTCGGATATTACAAAAACTCGATATTTAAAAGTTTACAACACTTGCACAAATTGCAAAATAACTATTTGTAGTGGTGAAATTAGGAGTGGTTTATGCAGAAATCTTTATTTATTGATCTATAATATAATCTACATTCTTCATTAAGAGTACTAAATACATACAATGTACACTAAACTAAGCCGACGTTGCACATAAAAATGTTGAACATCAATATGACAGATTATAGACGTTGGCGAAACTTAATAGGCAAAAGAGACCCTCGTATCTTTCATGACCCAAATTCAAATCTTGAACTCAACAAAAACCTGAATTTATAGTTTTATGGAAAATGATATAAATATATAGAACAACAAATGGGATAGCGAATTGATCACGAAGGCATGAGTGAGAACGTGGCAATATACTGCAGTGCATCCCATAGCGTGTTTTCCGGCCCGAAACTTTTTTAATTGGTTACATAGAATTCGTGGGAGCTTCGCGAGACACTTTGTCGCGATATTTACACTCCTAAAAAAAAAAAACTTGAGGAACCAAAAATTTTAATAGTCCAAATTGTGGGACTAAAAGTGTGATATCTCCTTCTCTCTCAATTGAGATGGATATCTATACAGAGGGTGTAAAATATTATCTTATTTGCTTATATCAAGAATAATAAAATACATGTTTGGCTTAGTTGATTCATGTGGAGGACATACTCCTTTACTTTGCTTATTTGCTTTCCAATTTCTATTGCTTTCAAAATCGTTTGCTTTCCCATTCATTGTTTTATGCATGTATAATGGTTTGGTCATAATAACTAATGAACAGGACAATAGTTTATTTAATCTCCATTATCCATCTATAGTTGGATTAGTGACAGAACATACCAATACTTTAATGGTTGGTTCCACTTAGTTTAGCTAAAGCTTTGAATTTGAGTCCATCCAATTAATTTAGTTGATTATATATCTCCCCAACATCCAAGATATTAGTACATGTATAATTGAAAAATTAAGTAGAAATTTTAACCAAAGTTTTGAATTATTCTCTTTTTTATAGTAAGAAATCATTCCACTACTCTCCCACTTTAATTAAGATTGAATTTTTGAGACATATCTTACTAGCATAAATATACATAGGCTATTAGCTAGCCGACATTGATGAAGCAAAAATAGATATTGAGCAGTTTATACTTTATACGCACTAACCTACCTAGCTTAAAAAGTTAGCATTGTTGCTTTAAAAAAGAAAACGTTAAAAATTAATGGCTTTATTTGTGAGCTCACTAAAGAACACTAAAGAAGAATATAGGTTTCTTGTCCACCACCATAGAGAATATATTTCCTCCTCTCCTATTATTAGTCTCTCTCTCTCTCTTTTTTTTTTATAAAAAAAATTGATCGTCTAAATTATTAGATGTACTGTATTAATTAATTTTAAAAAATTAATTATTTAAAACCCAGGACAGTAATTTATCGAGTGAAAAATTTGAATCTCAATAATTGAAGGGAAGTTTTTTAGGCAACTTAATTTAGAGACGTTTTACTTTTACCTGCTATTTTTCCGTTTCAATATTTCTTCATAATTTCATGTGATTCCAACTCTTTTTTTTTTGGGTAACCGGTTTTATATGGTTCATTTGCAAGGGAGGAAAATGAAAATCTCGTATCACATGCTATCACAGAACATATATACTGCATGAAATTCACAAATACTTTATATAGTTTTGAATCATGTGGAAGTGTCTTTTCCATCGTTAAATCTATAAATCACATCATATTTTATTTGATTTAATTATTAGATGGAATAAAATTTAATTTATGCATGATGTAAAATCTATTTCGCTGCCTAACTTGGATTGTCAAGGACAGACCAAACTGTGTGCTCACAAGTTAGCCAACCTATATCTAACTTGTAACCGAAAAAAAGAAGGATACCTTTTTTTCTTTTTTGAGGAGACGAAGGATGTCTTTTTCTCATTTTTTTTGGTTGTAATTTTCACTTTTATAGAAAAAAGAGAGTTGTATACTTGTAATATTCCATCGTTATACGTATTATATTTCTTGAATATTTTTAATCTTTGATTGAGCGTATTTTTTACTTTTTATTTTATTTTGAGAGGGTGTGTGCACTTTATGTTACACAATATTTATAGTATTGACTAGCTAAATATAGTTCAATAAAGTCAGTTCCATTTACGATTTTTTACTTGAATTAAATATATGCATTCATGTATGATATGAAAAGAATTACTCCCTTTGTCTCCAGTATAAAGGTGGAATAGATTGTACTGGTCTCATATGATTTTTGCAAAGTCTAAATTTGATATATTCAAAATAAATATTAAGGATGTGTTTGTTTGAAAGTTTAAAATCAAAACTAGGGAATATTGTATACGTTTAAACATTTATTATCAGGAATATTATTTTTATCAATGTGTTTGGTAAATAATGTTTTTAGGGTTAAATAAGTTATCCTCTTCGTGCATTGTAAAGAGTAAAGACTATATCTTGAGTTAGAAAAAAATCATAATTAATGGTTAAACTCTCCCTCAAGAGATATAATACTGTATTTTTAAGGCTGAATTCAAATCCAAAACCTCTAAAGTGGACACTAAAAATGGATAAATTTTGTATAGGAATAAATTTAAAATTTCTATAGTTTTAAACTTCCTCTAGCCCTGTTAGAATTGATCTTAAGTTTGAATCAGATACATCAACTAATTTTGTTGACACAACTTTATCTTATATATTAAGATCGAAGGGAGTATAGTTGACACAACTTTATCTTATATATTAAGATCGAAGGGAATATAGACTATGAGTTTAGCAGTAAAATTAATTATCTTATAATTAAGTTATATTAAAAAAGATCAATTTTCTAACCGAACTAAGTTGGGAACAAAATAAAATAATTTATTAAATTGGAGGACTATCAATTCATGAAATTATACCTTTAACTATTCAAAATGAAATCTTGAGACCATAAAGGATACATCAAATTTTAGATCTAATTAACAAAAATAAGAGATGTTAATATATCATCAAACTAAACTTATCTTATTACAAAAGGAAGATGTGGAATAAAATTACAAATTAAGTACCATGGAAAGAAAGATTTAAAGTTGATCAAAATGATCAAACTACGACATGGTTTACAAGCTTAGTTAAACCAAAAGTAAGAGACATAGCAAGCCATCCACCAATCAAAACCCTCAAAGAAGACTTCACCAAAGGAGCTTTCCCAAGAACAGCACTCAACCATCCAAAAACAAACAAAGCAAGGCTAACAACACCAACAACAACTCCCAACCTCACCTTATAATCTTTCACAAACGCCGCGCCGAGTAGCGGCACAAAGGCGCCGACCGCAAAAGCGATGGCCGAAGCAAAGGCAGCATAATAAGGGTTAGGCAATTTATCTTTTTGAGAAATGTTTCCTTGTCTTTTCATTTGTGCAAACTCAATATCATATTGTGAATAAACAGACACAAATTCACCAATTGCCATGCTACATGCACCAGCTACAAGACCAGCAATTCCAGTTAGAATCATTGTCTTAACATCTTTTGTAACGGCTCCAACACCCATCATTAGGGATGCTGTTGAGAGTAAACCATCATTAGCACCTAAAACAGCTGCCCTAAGCCATTGTGCTCTTTGAGTATAATCTTTTTCATCATTTTCTTCTTCTCCTTTTTTTTCAACATCCATGTTGTATACTTTTGATTCACTACGTGCTAGTGTAGCTGCATGGTGGTGCTGAATTTCTGCCATAGATCTAAATATGTGAAATGAAACTATGAGCTGAGAATATTGGATATTGAAGTGTGGAAGACACACGCCTTCGGATAAAGGTATTTATAGAATTAAATTAGTGGGTGCCACGCGTGAAAACTCAACTTATACACTTTAATAACTTTAATTTGGAATCTAATGCGTTCATACTTTGGTTTTAGATGGTAATTATCTCTTTATATACCGACTAATCTTTCTTTTCAAATATCGTATCAAATTATAAAATTAAGTTTTTATTCAATCGTTGTTGAATTTAAATTGAATACCTCATATGGTTCAATATTTTTTAATGAATTTTTTTTTTCTTTCTTTTTTAATAAAGCTAAAGTTAAATAAGTGCAAAGCATGTGAAAGGAATATCGCTAAAAGAGAGTTTTATTATTCATTTTTGTCGTATCAATTTTTTTGCAAAGTAAAGAATGGATTTTATTGAATTGCCTAGACCCACATGAACAAGACATGCAAATATGGAGTAAATACAACAAGTACACCCGTAATAACATAACCTGTATTCTCTCAAAATAAACATATATATTACATTCTTTCAAAAAAAAAAAACTATATATTACATCAAAACTTTTACAGAAGGACTAAATTAAGGCCCAAGCAATGGTGATTTTGTTGAGATTCTCAACATACTATGGTTATAGAACTTTTTTAAAAGTATCCACCCCTGGACCTTCACACATCCTTCCATCGTTAGCTGCACCTTAAACTCCATCAGTATAAATACTATGATTAGACCATAACAGCAAATTTCGTTTGCTAAATGTGAATGACAGCTACGATAAGCATATGCTTATGGAAAGCTGATTCGTCTAAGAATCTGAGGATTAACAAAAAAAAAAAAAAATTGCAGATCGAGCTAGACTTTGTAACCTGGTTGAAAATTTCAAATTCTAGGCTTAGCCGGACATATGTTAATTTTTAAGCATAAGTGTGACCTTTTTGAAAGTTTAGTTTGATTTGTTAGTTTATTTAAAGATTTTTTTTTTTTATGAATGTATTTAAATGAGTATTCTAACATATGATTAAATAGAACAACAAACTAATTGATCAATGAGATTAAGCTCGATCCATTTTGATATTTAACATGAGAGTTTAGAAATTACGATTTTATACAATATCATATTTCAATTGTACTATAATAATACATTTAAATATGCAAAAAATTAATATAAATAATAAACTTAAATGACTAAAAATGTTAACAAATTTATAATTGAATTCTAAGCATATTATAATAATGATAATAAAAAATTATTTATTTAGTAGCCTACGGCTAAATGATTTTTTTTAAGCTACTTCTAAAACGTTTTAACATTAACTTAATGAACAAAATTTTACGGCTTAAACCCCGACTCATTTGAACTATTGCAATCTACATAACAATTGAACTATAATCACATTGATAAACATTCTCTATTTAAAAAATAAATAGTTTGACCTATTCCCCCTTAATATTGTGTTCTAGCACCATTTTGATCCTTTAATATTAATTGTTGGACTTAATTTGGTCCTAATTAGTAAGTAGTGGTAAAGAAAGGAATCTTAATATTTACATCCGCTTAAACCCTAATATTTACTCCAATGTGTAATAAATGAATCTCAATATCCTTAATTTTAGACGTACATTTTTCAGCTGCCTACATTAGCACAATACAATCACACAAAAAACACAATAATAATCACGTCTCATGTGAAACGAATTACTTTTTTTTTTTTTACAATAAATGTGAAACGAATTATTGAAAAGTATTGACTATTTGTTAATTTAAACATTTTGTTGTTGATTAATTATTTACTACAAATACTTCAAAAAAATATAAAGACAAACGTCAAGTGCGGTGAGAGAGAGATATTATTGACATCTGATTCAATTTTTCTTCAGTAAGATTCCGTCATTAATGATTTATTATTACATTTTAACATCATTGGTACGTTTCTCATACAAATATAGCTATAGATACAAAGATTTGGTGTTATGCTACACACTTACGTCTCTTTGTTTTTGTAATATGGATTTGAATTTCTTCCCATAGATAAGAAGGTTGATATCATTTCATTGTATACAACAAACTAACATTACCTCTGAGAATTACAAACTAGTACAATGTTAAGACAAGTTCCTTCACAATTTAGAACGAAAAACGTTACGGTAGGAATTTCAATAGTTCGCAGGGGTGTGAGAATGAATTGTGAGTGTGTAGAGTAAATGTTTTGCCATAATGCTGCAGTATGGTGTTGTAACTTGCATGCAACTCATAAATATAGAAAATCCAAGTCTGTCCTTTTGAGTTTGAGCATTTGTTTTTTTTTTTATTTCTTCCGGACTAGGGTATTATATTTTTCTTTTCAATTGTAATTCAAACCGATCGTGATCATCTAATTATTTATTTCATTTTTAAAGTAGAGGACTTTACTATTAATTAACTTGATTGAAAAAACTCGAGGAACCAAAATTTTTATAATCCAAAATATAGGTGTAAAAAGTGTAATAACTAAAGCGTGCAAAAAATGATCTTTGCTTCTAATTTTATTTGCTAATTAAAAGAATAATAAAATACACCCTTGGCTTATGGAGCACACAGTCAGTTTAGAAATCGCAATTTGATTCTAATGGTATAATCACATTTGATTGTTTTATACATGCGCAATGGTTTGGTAATAATTAAGTGAACAAGACAACTTGGTTATTTAATCTCCTTTATTAATTAACAGGTGGAATAGTGACAGGACATATACCAATACCTTAATGGTTTGGTTCCACTTAATAATTTATCTTAAGCTTGTGAATTTGAGTTCATTCGGTTCATTTAGTTGATTAAATCTCCTCAATTTATAAGATTACAAATATGTGAGTGTGACTGTGCTACTCATCGTTAATACTCCAATTTATCTGCCACATTTCTGTACTTGTTTCCGGTTCAAGGTATACCAAAGGAATATGGGAGCATGCCCATTTCGACTACCCATGATAGTCGCATCCCTAGACGCAAGGTATTCCACATTCCTGGAAAGAAATGATTGGAATAAGGTCTACAAATATGACCTTATTGCTAAAATGAAAATGCAGAACAAGCCACTGTAAGATAGAAAGGGTATGCGTGGAAAAACCAAAATGCAGTGCGCAAATATCAAATATGCAAACAACCAAAACAAATGGCAATGACACATCAGCATTCTCTATCAGAACATATGGAGATAGCAGGTGGAGGATTCAGCATTATATCTCAAATGTTACACGATTTACTCATGGTAACATTAGCACTTACTCGTTTCACAAAAGGCATCATGAGACCAAACAAAGCCCCATCAACGTGGATGTAGAAAGACCAGATCAAGATCATCCACAGCTCCTTTCACAGTTGTACCTGCAAAATTTCAGTTCTATGAGCTAGAACCAAAAG
>Ga0228711_1006380_pt1 | contig 17548 bp, 8 predicted proteins | sample MedpolnodulmetaG_2_FD_177996 | JGI IMG/M metagenome (GOLD analysis project Ga0228711, IMG submission 177996) | Root nodule microbial communities from Medicago polymorpha collected in Santa Monica, California, United States - brown nodules | ecosystem: Host-associated > Plants > Roots > Nodule...
GTTCCTGAAATATAATAACTTGCAATTGAAGTAAAATAGTTCTAAAAGAAAATAATATTTAAATAAAACTAAATCAAATCTAAATAAAATAGACTTAAATAACATATTAAAAACACTAATTTATTGAACAACATCAAACTATACTCTTGGTGCTAGCTAGATCGCGTAACTCTCATTTTTTCAGCGACCTTCATTCGACGTGGTCCAACTTGTTGGCTTTCCTTGGTTATTTTACTTTCTAACTTATTGTTTTTTAATTTTTGCTCTTCCCCCAGCACATTTTGCCCGCGCCCAGTTGTTTGGACAATTATACCTTGCGTGAGTTAAGTCACGCAGCGTGACTTAACTTTTGCACGTTATAAGCTCTGCGTGACTTAAGTCACACACCACTGGCATGTGCGTGAGTTAACTCACACACGTTGGCCGGTGGTCAGAACTGAAGAACAAATGTTTTTTGGTCTTTGGTCAGTTTTTCAACATTCAATCCACATGTTTTTTTACCAAATTTTACACGTTTTTTGACCACATTAATGGTATTTATAACCTATACTACCATTCCCACCTATAAATACCCCTCCATACTTCCCTAATTCCTCACACCATATCACTTTCTCCCCCCTCCTCACTCTCTCCCTCTATTTCTCTCTTTTTTTTCTTCAATAGTCTCTAGTCACTTGGGGTAAATGGTGGTCAGTTATGAGGTAAATGGTGAGTATCCAACTTGGAGGAAGTGATCAACCCTTGGGATTAAATTAAATTCGCTTCTTTTTACCCCAAAAACTTTTTACCGTGGGTAAAAAGAATCTTCTTGGGGTATAAAAAGAACCAAATTTAAAATTAGCTCAAGGGTTGATGATGTATTTTCTCCAAGAAGGCTGCTCACTATTTACCCCATGACCGATCACTATTTACCCCAAGAGGGTAAAAAGAATTTTTTTATCCCAAGAGGGTGAAAAGAAAATAAGTAGATTATTAAGTGAATTCGAATAAATGTATCAATGTATCAATTATTATAATGTTTGAATGATATTAATAAAATGAGAGTTATATTTATTAATTTTGTTTTTTATTTGTATTTATATTTGCATTTATTTTATGTTTATGATTATGTATTGAATAAATAAATATTGAACAAATAAAATCGAATTTATTTTCAAATTTTGTATTTAATGAATAAATAATTAGAATAAATATTGAATTAGAATAAAATCGAATTTATTTTCTAATTTTGAATTTATTTTAAGTGCTTAAATAAACTAAAATTTATTTTCTAATTTCGAATTTATTTTAAGTGCATAAATATTTTAGCAAATATAACAAATAAATAATTTAGAATAAAGTGAACAAATAATTTAGGAAATAAATAATTTAGAATAAAGTGAACAAATAATTTAGAATAAAGTAAATAAAATAATTTAGAACTAGACTCCCACCTTAGCGATGCATGGGATTTTTAAAGTTCCACATGTAAGTATTATTAATTAGTTATATTATTAGAAATCACTCATTAACTGGTTATCATAAATCACTCATAATGCCCTTCAAAAAATAAATCACCCCTAATCATTACAAAAAAAATTGGGGTTAAAAAGAATTATCTATAAATGCACATGTATTAAAGCATATAGAATCGCTTAGACGACCAATCTATATTAAAAATGAAAAAAAATATAATGTTTATGACATGAATTTAACGATATAAATTAATGCATTTAAAATAATTACTCTAATAAGAGAATTGCTCTCGTCAAAATATATGATTTTCTGCTATCTGTGTAATTTACCACGGTTTAGGGTTTTTTTTCATGAGAGAAACACGATTTAGGGTTTTCTATATATAGTCGAGTTTGTATGGAAATTAGGGTAGTCAAGTTTGCATGAAAATTAGGGTATTCTGTTTGTAAACATATTAAATAAGTGTACAACAACTTGTCAAAAAAGTCTGCATAAATAATAGATATATACAAACAATGACACAACATGATAGGAATGAAAAACTCATCAGTGAGGAGAAATACTAGGGATTGCTGCATTTTAGAGGGAATTTGTTAGGTTAAATTGTTGCTAACCTAATGCAGCATTTTAGAGAGAAATTATTAGGTTAAGTTGCTGCAGACCTAATAAAATTAATAAATAAGGATAAAGTAAATAAAATAATTTTAAAATAGTAAATAAATTAAAAAAAAATTAGTCACTTTGCGCCACTTAACTCACATCACTTAACTTAACTTGCGCATTATTATACACTTGTGCTAGTTAACTAGCGCAAGGACATTTTGGGCATGGCTGCAAAGCGCGAGTGTTTTGTGTCGAGGGAAGAGCAAAAATCTTGTTTTTTTCTCTCTCTTTTGGCTAGCTCTCTAGCGAGACATGTATTGTTTACTCTTTTAAGGGTAGCACTTGGGTGACATAGAGTTGGGTGACATTGGTGACATTGACCAATCACAATGTCACAATGCTTGTGTTTCTCTCTCTTTCACAAGCATTGTGACATTGTGATTGACCAATGTCACCAATGTCACCCAACTCTATGTCACCCAAGTGCTATCCCTCTTTTTAATTCCTATGTGGCACTCCTTGTGCTATAAAGGGAGGTTTAATCTATAGTATCTTTTGTCTTCTTCAAATAATAGAAAAATAATCATTTTTAGTTTTGAGAAAATAGACCGGAACAACTTTTAGATTGAAATTAATTGATTTTCTTAAAAAAGATGTAATTGATATTATTACAACATCTAGATGAATAAAATGTGTTTAGTTTTATAAAAATAATAAATCTAATGAGTTATGTGTCAAGTGAATGCAATACAATTTAAAAAATATGTTTGAGATAGAGAGAGTATCTAGAGATTATTTTTCAAGTTACTTTCACACACTGTTTATCGTCAACCTAGATTCATCCAACCTAAACCGCCCCATTTTTTCTTGATTTGATCCTCATGGAACCTTTTAGCATACCCTGGAAATACTTAGATCTAGACCCAATACCACCTAAAATAGCCATACTGCAATCCAAACCCATCAAAACATTCGCTCAAGCCGTATCAAACATTTGCGAAATTCCAGCTTCTTAACTCCCTCAGGTCGTGCTTAAGGGCGATTGCCTTTCTATTCAGATTCTAGATGATGATTATACGGTTGGTATGGAAGCATGCAAGTATAATCTTCACGGAAGAGTCATTTGGCAAAAGGGTTCCACACCCTTGACAGTGGTTGCCTTAAAGGCTAAGTTATCACAATTCTGGACAGATTTATCAACCTGGGGAGTGCAATTTCTAGGTAAGGGTTTCTACGAATTCACTTTTTCTAACCTAGAGGATGTACGGAGGGTTAGATCCATAGCCTCGTGGAATCTAAACCCTGGTTTCCTCAAGCTGTTCCCATGGACAAAGGATTTTAACCCTAAAATCCAAAACAACTCATCTCCACAAATTTGGGTTAAAATCTTTGGTTTGTCTCAGGAATATTGGAGAAAGAACATTCTTTTTTCAATCGTTAGTGGTGTAGGATCCCCTATTTGTACGGATGCAGCTACAGCTAAACCTATGATGGAAAGGACATTCAAACAATTTGCTCGTGTCCTAGTGGATATTGATCTCTCACAAACCCTAAGGCACAAACTCTTAGTTGAAAGAACATGGTTTGCGTTTTATGTGCATTTAGAGTATGAGAGTTTGCCTGCATATTGCTCTTATTGCAAAACAATAGGCCATCATATAGATTATTGCAAGAGATGGCACTCAGTTGAAAATGTTGTACCAGAAAAGGAGAAGACAGTGAATAAGAAACATGCTAAATAACCAAAGAAAGTTTTTGCTCCAAAGAAAACAGTTACACATGAACCGGGTAACACTGTTGATAAAGAAAATGTTGAAACAGAAGTCATCAACTTAGAGGAAACTGATGAAAGAGTGCAGCCTGACAAACCAAATGAGGTAGCTGAAGTTTTGCTTGATAAGGAGAGTAATGTTGACATAGCCCAGCCTGTATTAGTTCCAACTGAGATTGTCAGAGCTGAAGATTTGCAGGTGCATGTAGATTTAATCAACAGCTCTGATGACAGTTGTAGTGAGTCAGAATTTGTGGAGGACACTCAGATAGAGGGAGAACCGTTTAGTGACAGCCAGATAGACAAAGTCTCAGTAAGAATACAAAAAGATATTGAGTTTCTGAACCAGTCATGGGCCAATTTGGCTGAGCATGATCAGGTGGATCTGGAAAGAAGCAATGCAGGAAAGTCATAGATTAATTGATGAACCTCTGAGATTAGAAGATGAACAAAACATCAATGAAGCAGGTTTTCAACCAGTTGTTAATAAAGCAAAGAAGAAAAACATGAAGGCAAGCTCCTCAAAGGTTAGCAATCCACATAAAACCAGGTCAAAGGCTGGTAACCCCAAGCCTTTCATATGAAAGGCATCTATTGGAACCTAAGGGATTTGGCTAACTCCCCTACAAGATTAGCCCTCAAAAGGTTAGTTTCTTAACATAAACCTGATTTTGTCCTTGTAGAAGAGCCTTGGATGGACTTTCAACATTTCCCTTATTTCTGGCTCAATAGATTAGGGTTAAAAATGTTTGCTCTTAATCATAGACAGGATGCGTTGCCTAATTTGTGGTGCATTTGTTCTATTGTTTTATCACCCACTATCATTTCCATCACTGACCAACATGTAAGCTTTACCTTAACATATAACTCCATTCAATTTGGAATATCAGCCATATATGCCTCAACATCTAACTTAACCAGAAGAAATCTTTGGACCGACCTTGAAAATCTACACAACCAGCACCCCATGCCTTGGTGATTCTTAGGAGACTTTAACACCATCCTAGGGGCACATGAACATAGAGGTATCACAACACCTGCTAGACCACCTATGGTGGATTTTTTGTGTGGACTGATCATAACAACTTCACACATCTCCCAACTAGAGGAGCTCAGTTCACATGGAATAATGGAAGGAGGGGTAGGAGACATACTGAAAGGAGGTTGGATAGAGCAATTTGTAACAACCTTTGGATAGATATGTGTACATCTCTTAATGTTTCAACTTTGGTTAGACAGAATTCTAATCATTTCCCATTACTTTTAGAATTTCATACCAGTCAAGTATCCTTTGCTTCTCAGTTCAAGTTTATGAAGATGTAGTGTATGCATTCTGATTGTAAGCAGCTGGTGGAAAACACTTGGAACAACACTTTTTTTGGTTCTCCCATGTTTATACTGTCTCAAAAACTAAAGCTCCTTAAAGAGAAGCTCAAAGTGTGGAACAAAGAAGTATTTGGTAATGTTCACACTTTAGTGAAGCATGCAGAAGAAAAGCTGAGTAATCTCCAACTTTTAATTGATACTGATGGACACACAGACTCTCTCTTTGATCAACAAAAGCTAGCCCAAATAGATTTAAATAAAGCATTACATATGGAAGAAGCCTTCTGGTGTGAAAAATCAAGAGTTAAATGGCACTTGGAGGGTGATAGGAACACTAGTTACTTTCACAGATTAACCAAAATCAAAAACTCTACCAAAACTATTTCATCTATCAGAAATGGAGATGAAATCATCATTGATCCTGAACAAATAACTTCCCATTTAACTAACCATTTTCAAAATATTTTTTCCTCTTCTTCTGTTTTGCAGGTCAATACTTTAGTTGAAGATTGCATACCTACTCTTGTCACTAAGCATACAAATAACCTTCTGACTTTACTTCCAACTGACAAAGAGATTTACAATGCAGTACTTGCTCTAAACAAAGAATGTGCACCAGGGCCAGATGGATTTGGGGCAATTTTCTTTCATACATATTGGGATATTGTCAAAATTGATGTTATTAATGTTGTACAAGAATTCTTCATTACGTGAAAGCTGCTCAACAATTTCAACTCTAACACAATTGTTCAGATTCCTAAAAGTAGCAATGCAGACATTGTGAATCAATTTAGACCAATAGCTCTTGCTAACTTCAAATTCAAGATCATATCAAATGCAGATAGACTTGCTCCAATCATGCCTCATATCATTTTAGAGGAGCAAAGGGGTTTTATTAAAGGCAGAAACATCAAAGACTGCATATGCTTGACCTCTGAAGCAGTTAACTTGCTGAGCAAGAAAACTTATGGGGGAAATATTGCTTGCAAAATTGACATTTCAAAAGCTTTTGATACATTGAACTGGGGTTTTTTGATAAAAGTTCTTTCTAAATTTAGCTTTAATTCAAAGTTGTGCAGCTGGATCAAAGCAATTTTAGAATCAACTAAGCTTTCAGTTTCTGTCAATGGTAAACAACATGGCTTCTTTCATTGCAATAGGGGTGTTAAACAAGGAGACCCCCTCTCCCCACTGTTGTTTTGTTTAGCTGAAGATGTTCTAAGTAGAAGCATATCCAAGCTTGTCCAGGAAGGGAAAGTGGAACTTATAAAGGCTTCTAGACATCAAACTCTTCCTTCACACATCCTCTATGCAGATGATGTGATGATCTTCTGTAAAGGCAAATCTTCTTGCATTCAGGCTCTTCAATCTCTTTTTATCAAGTATGCTGAGTGTTCAGGTCAAGTTATCAACCCATCAAAATCAACCATATATGCTGGTTTTATCTCAAACTCCATATTAGCTTCCTTAGCTCATTTGCTTAGCTTCAGTATTGGTACTCTCCCATTCTTATATTTAGGAGTGCCAATCTTCAAAGGTAAACCTAAAGTCAGTTATTTTCAGCCTCTGTTTGACAAAATAAAGCTTAAACTCTCATCTTGGAAGGCATCCCTCTTATCCATAGCTGGTAGAGTTCAGTTAGTAAAGTCTGTAATTCAAAGCATGTTAGTTCATTGTATTTCAGTCTATAGCTGGCCAGTCTCCCTTATCAAAGGCATTGAAAGATGCATAAGGAACTTTATATGGGCTGGTGATATTGAGAAAAGAAAGTTAGTAACAGTAGCCTGGCATAAAACTTGTAAGACATTGGAAGAGGGAGGGCTAGGCATCAGATCCATCTCAGTGTTAAATGAAGCATCCAATTTGAATCTTTGTTGGATATTAATCAATTCTACAGAAGCCTGGGCACTTGTTTTGAAGAGTAGAGTTTTAAGAAAGAGGAAACCAATCAGATATCATATATTCTCATCCATCTGGAGCAGTACTAAATCAAAATATTCAACAGTTGCAGAGAACTCTTTTTGGAATATGGTGAACAAATCAATTTTTGGAATGACAATTGGTGTGGAGACTCTTTTTCTAGTATTCTCAATTTTGATCAAAACACCAGTTGACATTTGGAGGCTAAAGGGTGTCATTTTATTCAGGAAGCTCAATGGTGTTTCCCCCATTCTCTTCATAATATTTTCCCCCACCTGATTCAACTTGCTCAACAAGTTATCATACCTCAGATTGATATGCAAGACAGTTTGGTTCGGAATAAAACTTCTTATGGTGATTTGTCATTCAAAGATGCTTTTCTTTTTAAATTACCTGCTCTTCAAAAGATTCCTTGGGCAAAACATATATGGTCACCAGAGATTCCTCCCTCTAAGTCTTTGTTAGTTTGGAGGATTATGCATAATAGGATGCCAACTGATGAAAATTTGAGTATTAGGGGATGCACCATGGCTTCTATATGTAACAATTGTTTCTCAGCTTCTGAAACTACCCTTCATCTTTTTCTTCACTGTCCCCTAGCCAACAAGTTATGGAATTGGTTAGCCTCACTCTTGAACAAAAACATTCATTTTGCTGATTTGAAGGATGTTTGGGATGTCTGTTGAAATCATTGGAAACCTCAGTGCCATATTGTCATCATAGCCTGCATAATCAACATTTTCAACATCATTTGAACTGCAAAAATCAGGCCAGGTACCAAAACAAAGTTATTCAATGGAGATTAGTGTTAAACCAAGTTATCTCCAATGTCTCTATAACAGGTAACAACACAAGGAAAACTTTTGTTGGTGATATGATGGAGTTTACTATCTTAAAATCCTTCAAGGTTGATGTACACCCTCCTAGAGCCCCTTTAATTAAGGAAGTGATTTGGCAGCCTCCAATATTACATTGGATCAAGGCGAATATTGATGGTGCCCTCAACAAAAACCCTTTGAAATCCTCTTGTGGGGGTATTTTTAGGAATGCTGCTGGTGTTTGCATTGGAAGTTTTTCCCAAAATTTAAACACAAACTCCTTTTATATAGAGGAGCTTCTTGCTGCTATTTTGGCTATTGAGATTGCTTACTCAAAGGGCTGGCAAAATCTATGGTTAGAAACAGATTCTCAACTAGTCCTTCTAGCTTTTCAAAAGAGGTCACATGTTTCTTGGGAGATAAGAAATAGATGGATAAACTGCTTAGAGTTAATTAAGGGCATGAATTTTTTTGTTTCTCATATTTATAGGGAGGGTAACTCTTGTGCAGATGGTTTGGCTAATATTGTTTTAGCACTTTCAGCCTTTGCTTGGTTCCCTTTCCTTCCTGATAGTATTATTCCAGGATATGGTAGAAATTTGCTTAGCTTACCTAATTATAGGTTTGTTTTTTTTTGAAAAGGTGTTGACCTAATTCCCCTTTTCTTTTGTGTATCTTTCCTCTTTGTTTTATTGAAGTTTGGGTAGTGCTCCTTGGACTACTTTTGTTTAAGAAAAATAAAAAATTTAAATTATACATGTCACCAATTGATCGTCAAACTTTATTACTCAACACCAAATAAGCACTAAACACTAAATATGATGACATGATATTTTTGGAGAACTAGTGCTTGAAGAAAATATTTATATGGACTAAAAATGTTCAGAAAACTAGTGCTTGAACTAGTGCTTGATGACATGATAATTTTTTTTTCTTCACTCAGTATTAGTCCATCCTCAATTTAAATTTGTTTAATTTATGCTTAAACTCTTGAGTTTTTGAACAATTTTTTGAAGACGTGTTAAGAACATTACTAAAAGCTCCTATGCAAAAAATTGTCGTAAAATTTGATTTCTACGTCTAGATTTTGTAAATTTTATCTTTAACTTTTGCTGTTTTAAAAAATTCATATTTAATTCGTTTCATGTTAAAAAATTCTAAATTTTAGTAAATGAACCTTTCATAGTGTTCTAAACATGTCTCAAAAAAATCGTTCAAAAATTTAAGAGTTTAAGGATAATTAAACAAACTTTGTTGTAACAGGGACTAAAATTAGAAGTAATTTTTTTTTTGTAGGGACTAAAAAATCTATTAAAATTAAGTAAGGACTAAACTTAGAAGTTCCCAATTTTATAGGGACCAAAAACATGTTTAACCCTAAGTTTATATAGGTCAAATACCACTTTAGGTCTTTTTAGTTTGACAAAATTTCCAAGTTAGTCCTTTAAGTTTCGAAAGTTTCAATTAGGTCCTTTTAGTTTGACATAATTCCCAAGTTAGTCATTTAAGTTTCAAAAGTTTCAAACTAAAATGACCTATTTGAAACTTTTGAAACGGTGAGGGTGAAATAGTTTATCAACTAAAAGGACATATTTGAAACTTTTGAAACTTAAAGGATTAACTATGGAATTCTGTCAAACTAAAAGGACTTAATTGAAACTGTCAAAATTTATAGGACTAACTTGTGAATTCTGTCAAACCAAAAGGACTAAAAGTGGTATTTGGCCGTCTATATATTAATTTTGTTTTCTTAAAATTTATTACTCATAGTATGCAATGTAAATACATAAAAATATTTCTAAAATTTCTTTCATTTTATTCTAAATTATTAAATTGAAAAAATCAATCTTTTTTTAATAAAGAAAAAAATTCTTTTCTTGTTATGAAATATTTTTTCTTTAATTTTATTTTTTTAAAAATCTATTTATTTCATTTTATAAATACACCTATTTCTTTTCTAACAAAATTTCCTTTCATTTTCTCTCATACCAAACTACTATATAATCTCTTCTTATCATTTTCTTTTCTTTTCTCTATATTTCTTTCATTAATCAAACAAAGTTTAAAGATAGTAGGGACTAATTTGTTCTTGTTTATTTTTCTCATAATTAAATTCTTTTTATTTTACTTAGCAATTATATTGAGTTTTGCAAAAAAAATTAAAGACTAAAATATGTGTTAATTTTTGTTTTTTTTTTTACAATAAATATGTGTTTATCTCTCTTTTTCTCTAAAAAAATGTATTTATTTCTTTTCTTGTAAAAAAAAGATATTTATAAATATATAAATAAAAAAGAAATAAAATAGTCTATTGAACATAGTTTGGTTGGCAGGGATGTTGCGGTATGTATAGGCCTTAGTTTGAACTATAATTCTCTATTTATCTTAGAGGAAAAAAATTTGTTTTTCTTTTTTTTATCAAGTAATTTACGAGGACTTTTAAAGATAAATTTTAGTTACTAAACTATTTAAAAAAAAATTAATAAAATGGACTTTCCAGACAAATAAAAATCCTTCCTTCACCCCCTCAAATCTAAAAAATAAAATAAAAACCTATACGATAAACCCTCGAAAGTCGAAACTGTGTCGCATGCTTCCACACACAGCAAAAAACAAACCCTTTTCCTGACTCTTGAATCCACAAAATTGAAAACCCAATTTCCCAAATTCACCCACTTTCTTGTTCATTTTCACCACAATTGGGTTCAGATTGTAATGGAAGTTTCAACTAAAAAAGGTTTCAAATTTTTATCACCTTTAACTTGTTCCAAAGTTTGAATCTTTTTTATGTGGGTTTTTCAGTTTTTACATGTTTTACAATTTGTGTTTTGTTTGAAAGCTTTTTAGCAGATATTAAGATTATTGTCTTGTCCTGTTTACAGAAAAGACAGTGAATAAGGTTGTTGTTTTTTGTTTATTGAAAAAAAAATGCAATCTTTGGTTTCAGCAAAGTTTCTTGTACTTGTTGGAGAATCATTTCCTATGAGAAGGGCTTTGTTGAATTCTAGATTTGCTTGGTTTCATAGTAGCGTGAGATGTTTGAACAAACATGATTCTTTGACCCTTTCAAGCGTTGGTTTTGAAAGTGAAATTGAGCCAAAGATTATAAGTGAAGAAAATAAGGTTAAGCCATTAGGTTTATCTTCTTCGGAGGGTTTTAAGGTGAAAAGAAAACCCTTTGGAGTTAGTGAGAAGAAAGGTGTTAGGGTTAAGGAGAGAAAAGATATAGAGAATGCCCCTTTTGCTGCTAAGTCGTTTTCGGAACTTGGTATTCCGGAAGTGCTGATTGAGAGGTTAGGAAAAGAGGGTTTTAATGTTCCGACTGATGTTCAGTCTGCTGCGGTGCCTACCATTTTGAAGAACCGTGATGTCATAATTCAGTCTTATACGGGTTCGGGAAAGACATTGGCTTATCTGCTTCCTATATTGTCTGTTATTGGGCCGCTGAGAGGAGAAAATCGTGAAGGGGGTGGTGATGGTGGTGAGGCAGGGAAGAAATTGGGAGTAGAAGCCGTGATTGTTGCTCCTTCGAGGGAGCTTGGAATGCAGATTGTGAGAGAGTTTGAGAAGATATTGGGAATGGATAACAGGAAAGTGGTTCAGCAGCTTGTGGGAGGTGCGAACCGAACCAGGCAGGAAGAAGCCCTTAAGAAAAACAAACCTGCTATTGTTGTTGGTACGCCTGGTAGGATAGCCGAGCTTAGTGCAAGTGGGAAACTTCGTACTCACGGCTGTCAGTATTTGGTATTAGATGAAGTTGACGAGCTCCTTTCGTTCAATTTCAGGGAAGATATGCACAGGTTATTGGAGCATGTTGGGAGGAGATCGGGTGCAGACCATAACTCAAATGCTAAAAAAACTGAGCGTCAGTTAATTATGGTATCCGCAACTGTGCCGTTTTCGGTTGTAAGGGCAGCTAAAAGCTGGGGTTCTGACCCACTTCTTGTTCAAGCTAAGAAAATTGTACCGCTTGAAACATTGTCCCCTGAGCCAGTCAATTTGTCACCGAGCTCTAGTTCTACCCCGTCTGTACCATCTAAGGCTGTGGTAGAGAGTCTACCTCCAGCATTGAAACACTATTACTGTGTAGTGAGGTTGCAGCACAAAGTTGATACATTGAGAAGGTGTATTCATGCACTGGATGCCAAATTCGTGATAGTTTTCATGAATCATACTAAGCAGTTAAAGGATGTTGTCTTCAAGCTGGAAGCCCGTGGGGTGAAAGCTGCAGAGTTACATGGGGATCTTGGGAAGCTTGGTAGGTCGACAACTCTGAAGAAGTTTAAGAATGGTGAGGTTAGAGTTCTTGTGACAAATGAATTATCAGCAAGAGGTTTGGATGTGGCAGAATGTGATCTTGTGGTAAACCTGGACTTACCGACAGATTCAATTCACTATGCACACCGAGCTGGTCGAACTGGTCGGCTTGGTAGGAATGGTACTGTGCTGACCATATGTGAAGAGTCAGAGGTTTTTGTTGTGAGAAAATTGAAGAAGCAACTTGAAATACCGATTGCGTGCTGTAATTTTGTTGAGGGGAAGCTTATTATCACTGAAGAAGAAGAGAATGCACCAAGAAGCACTTCTTGAAGACGAGGTGTTGTAATTTTGCAGCTTGTTTACTTGTAATTTTCTGTTTTTCATTCTTCATTGAGCCTTTCCTTTTTCTCTATGCTATTATAATTTCCATTTTCAGATACGTGCATTGTAGTTTACATTTCAAATTGATTATAATTAGTATATACTGATAAATGGAGATGTTATCTGGTTCATAACAACTACAGTTTATTTATTCGATTTGTGTTTACTCATTCACTATATCGAGTTTTTGTCTAATAGACTGTTTTGTCTTAATTGTTTCTCAGTTTTTAACTGTGAAACCCTAATACTTCAAACATGACAGTCATTGTGATATGACGAGGCTTGGTGCAGAGTTGCAAATTATGAGCAGCAGATTTGCATAGCTGTTGCTCATTATCTGCCCTGTTTCCGCTGGTCTTGTTCCTCCATTATTGCTGCTGCATTTTCCTGTATCTAACTATGGCCCTGTTTGGATAAACAACTTAACTAAGCGCGAAGAGTATAATCACTTATCATATAGGGGCTTGTGTATTTCATAACAAAAGATAACCTAAAGTCAAATTGTTTTTACATAAGCTATAAGCTCTCCCTATGACTATCACAAGTACTTATACCAGTAGCTAAGCTCAAATAAGTCAATCTAAATAGTCCCTATGCCTATTTGTTATGATACAAGCATCATTTTTGTAAATTGCAATGCACATGCAGAGACATTGACAGAATATGTTCCTTGAATGGAGAATTTTAATTATTTTTGTAAAATGGGATGCATTTCATCTCTTGAGTTCAATTATATTCGTATGTTACCATGTTTAATGATCCCTGATCCCAATAATCAACTTGCTTGTCACCACCATGACTCTGAATTATAAGCTGCCAGGTCCGATAAGGCCTTGTCTGCTGCATTCTTTCTTCTTCACAAAGCTGATATTTGGTGTTAAGTTCTTCTTAAACTTTTTTGCATGTCTCAATTAATTTATTGGGTTTTGCTTGTAATTGACACTATCTTGTTGAAGTAAATAGTTTAAAATCACATAACTTCATAAATAATTTTTACTGTCAGAACTTCATAAATTGTTTTTTCTGAAGATTCTGGGATATTCATATAATTAAGAATGTAGTTTTGGATAATGATCACAATCATGCTTATATTCTTAAACGGAGACTAGTTCACATTTGAAATCTGAAAATAGGAATCTCTAAATGAGTCAATAATAACTTAAGTACATTAATCATTTGAGTTTAATCATACGTTTTTCTAGGAATTTTAATTATATAGTTGAAAATCTCAAATTTTTCAAATTTTTAAATATAAATGTAATTATTAACTTTTTTTTTTCTTTCAAAATCGATACATTTGTAAACTATATCACTTTCAACCAATTGCGGTTGACAGGGATGATTGAACCTTCACTTGCTGGAATTTGGGTTTAAGTTCAAAATTTTGCAATTGATAGGTTTTACATAAATTCTATCATAAATTATAAATAAATTACATGTGCAAATCTGAAGCATTGGGTTGAAGATGGTGCATCGACTGAGCTGAGGGGATTAAAGTAGTGCAATAATCCCCTCAAATGATACACTCTTAGTTTTTTTTATTTATTTTTAAAAGCAGTACAAATTATACAAATGATATGAGCCGTATTTAAATGCATCGTTGAAGTTGCCCACGTGAGCTTAACTCAGTTATAAGGACAATGCATAATATATGCAATGGACACCATAAAAAAAAAATGCATCATTGAAGTTACAACTCAAAATTTTACCTCTGGGTTGATGCTACATAGATAATTTTTGTTCTTTTTGTATAACATTAAACATGAATAATGCTAGCAAGACTTAATTTAACAAACTTTGGATGAAATACATACATGTTCCACCATTTTATACGAAGTACAATGTATTTTATCTGATAAGATAAAGTATTGAAAAAAGGGTTAAAATGAATGTCAATAGCTTTACAAATTAAACATTTATGGTATATAACTTATAGATAAATATACATAGACATAAGATTGAATGACCAATATACTACAAATATAATTTAAGATCAAGAGTTTCTTTCCTCAAGTGTTTCAAAACACAAATATCAAAATGAGTGAAGCCTTTAATATTTTCACGAACAAAAATATTTGTTTTCCTCATTATGTTAGGGTAAATTGAAATAAAGTGAAAACAAGACCAACCCATTTGAACTGATTTGGTGGTGTTAGCTTAAAATCTTAGAGTTTGTTATTATCAAAGTCTCGAGTTTGATTTCTCCCGGTGCCAAATTTTCTTAAAGATGATTGTAAGTTGATCATGAGTGTCACTTTAATTAAAATTAGTTTCTACAGGAGGAGGAGTAGGAGTAGTAGTAGCAGTAGTAGCAAAGTGACTCGTGGTCTTGAACTCTATCTCAGACATAAAACTCTCACACAACCTTTTCCGAAAAGTGTATTCTTAAAAGCACGTGCTTTTATGACCTCATATGTGTATCCTAGTTAAGCGAGCGCTTTAGGCCCCAACTTCCTCGGTATCATACTTCTTCTCCAAAGAATCCCAAACATATTTAGGAGTGTCATATCATCTCTAGGAATCATATCGACCATTTGTGATTCCATTAAGAATAGAGTTTTGCGGAGATAACCATTCTCTTGCCATAGTAGGTTTAATTCTAAAGCAGGAACTGAAAAATAGTTATGTGCTCTAAATAACTGAAAAACAATTATGTGCTCGTATCTCTACTGTTACTTGCATCACAAGTAATATCTTATTATTGACTAATTTGAATTAAAACTCTCAACAGCAAAGTCAGTTATTTTAGGACGGATGGAGTGGTTCAGATTGTAAATTTGTATGTCATTGTGATTCATATTCTTCTTAATTAAAAGTGTTGCGAAATAAAGAATGTTTTTGGAATTCAGATTTTGATTGGCTTTCATAGATTCTTGCACTCCATTCTCCAGAGATCGTTTAGAACGTGAAGCAACATTAAATAATAAATAAATAGAATTGCTTTGGAGTAGGTTCTTGTTGAATTTATTACTTTGAAGTATTGCCCTTGCATGAGAGGGGTATCTAATCTATTGACCAATGACAAGTGAAATGGAACCATGTTTGTTCCTGCACGCACCCATGTGCTATTTAACATTTTTCTATGGCCAGCTTGCAATATGTTGCTATGTGCCACTTAATTATATATTAATTTTACGGGTCATGTTAACTTCTTGGGGCACATGTTAAACAACTTAAAAAAAGTAATTTTGTATTGGAAAATACAATATGATAACTTTTAAGAAGTTAAATGCACGTCTTTTGATATGTGTATTTCCACAATGAGTATATTAACATGTGTCCATAAGGACACAAGTTAGCATTTCCTTAATTTTATTTATATATACCAAATAGATCATCTCTTGAATCTAAAAATAAAACATTCTTCTAATAAACAATAAAACTAGGTTGATCTTTTTGAATAAAAACAATATTCAAAGAAGAGTAGCATACTCATAGATATTATTTTTTTCAAAGAAGAGTAGTATACTCATAGATATGAGTCGAATAGTGCTAAGACCACAAATAGTCCAAAGGTTAAACCACAAATATCCTGCATTGCTATTTGAAAAATGATATTTGTATAAATATTTTGTGACAATTTTTCTCTCATACTAACATTGTTTTTACTCTCTCTACTGTTTTTGAGAAATTAAAAAAGGGAAAAGGAAGGTTGTTTCAAAGGTTGGCATAAAATCATTACTTTTGATATTTATGTACAATTTTATTTCAATAGACATAGTTTTTTGACATATATATGTTTTTGAAATATATGTATTAATCCATAATAATGTACGAAATACGAAAATGAAAATCAAAGGTTGCAATAAGATCAAGTATATTATCGTTAGTATGAAAAAGTTGGACTGTATCCAAAGTTCAAGTGTTCTCCAAACAACTTCTCAAAATGATTCCAACTAGAGTGAACCGTTTGCAGCGTAGAGTCTTAAGAAATCAGGTCGGAGCCTTGTGCCCCTTGAGTGAGGAGGTCCTAGAGTCAGTCACTTGTTTGTTGTAGGGGGTAACATCTAGAGTCTGGTATTAAAATTTGAGCTTGTTAGACTGTGAGCAAAAGTTAAAAAGCACAAGAAAAGAGATGGGGAGGTGAATTGTGTTTACTCTTTTTCTCTTAATGAACTGAAAATAAAAAGTTAAAGGAAATAAAATTAGCACATATGTTTATTTTGGTTCACCCTACAGTTCGAGATTAAGTTCACTCCGGCCCCTTGCACTTTTGTGTGATTTTTTACTCCATCAAACTTGATTATAATAACACTAAGATAACCTAGTTCTAGATTTCCTTGCCTCGACATAGATGACTTTCTAGTCTCAAACTAGAGATTTGTTACAATAGATTGTGTTTACACAAACTCTAGGAGTAGTAAACAAATATAAGCTTAGTACACTATATGTGTTTCTCTTTTTTATTTCTTTTGACTATTTCTAGACAATGTATATACTATAAAAAATATATGAAATCAGGGTACAATAGTATATATGTAGGTTAGTCTTGTAAGATTGTATGTATGTATGTATGTATGTATGTATGTATGTGTGTGTGTGTGTAACCATCTTCGGACAAAGCGCGTCCTTTATATAGAGATGTAGATTGATGATTGTTGTTGAAGATATCCTTGTCATTAAATGTCTGGTTGAATGTTTTAATCTTCTTGATTAATTGTAGTCAGCGAGTCATCCAATCATTTCAATCGTTGATGCTTTCAATGATTTTACTCAATTTCATAAGTCATAACAAAGTTTCATTTCATAGCAAAAAGTCGTTGCATCAGTTACAAGTCCAAAGTCAGACACTTGGTACAAAAGGTCTGCAAGATCCAGAGATCTAGACCAAGGGTCGTTGAGTTACGTTCCACAGAGATTGACCTTGAACTTGATACATAGTATTTGATGTAGCATATTTACGTATATCAAAAGTAAGTATTTATGTATCGTCTCCTCAGGGACTAGTGCGATATCCTGGATTGTTCGACATCGATTATCATTTTAAGTTGATAAAGTAATTTGTTTGTTTGTT